>JAABUQ010003567.1_pt1 | contig 28263 bp, 28 predicted proteins | sample 5560001 | NCBI WGS metagenome assembly JAABUQ01 (sample SAMN10711888, study PRJNA513371) | rock metagenome | isolation source: Antarctica rocks | place: Antarctica: Victoria Land, Finger Mt nord | collected 2015-12-18 | reverse complement strand
TTCAGCGTAGGCATCGAAAATTTTTTGGCGTAGGTCAAGCGAGTATGCTTTCATTTATTTTGCCGTAAATACGATGTTTATCTGCTTTTATTGTACCTCACTCGGTCGGGAAACGCTATAACTGGATTCCTGCGAAGCCAAAAGCACATAGATGGGAGCAAGCTCGGCAGGCTGAGCCGGTCGCCCCAAAGGCACTTTCGCTCCGAAATCTGGAATCTTCTCATCCGGCTGGCCGCCGCTGGACTGTAGAGGTGTCCAGACTGGTCCCGGAGCTACAGCATTCACGCGGATGCCTTTGGATATGACCTGCTTAGCAAGTGACTTCGTGAAAGCAACGATGGCGGCTTTTGTGGGAGCGTAATCGAGCAAAATCGGTGAGGGCTCATACGCCTGAATGGATGTTGTGTTGATAATTGTGGCTCCGGGAGGCAGATGGGGAAGCGCTGCTTTGCAAATCCAGAACAGAGCGTAGACATTCGTCTTGAATGTTTGGTCGAATTGCTCCGTCGTCAGGTCTTCAATGCTTTCCTGAGCTTGCTGCTTGCCTGCGTTGTTCACAACGATATCAAGTCCGCCGAGAGCAACGCGTCCTTTCTCCACCAATGTCTTGCAAAAGTTTTCCTCACTAATGTCGCCCGGCAATTGCACCGCTTTCTGTCCCGCTGCCTCGATCAGTGCAACTACTTCTAAAGCATCTTTTTCTTCGCTCGGTAAGTAGTTCAGAACGATATCTGCCCCTTCCCGTGCGAACGCTATGGCTGTTGCGCGCCCGATACCGGAGTCAGCTCCTGTGATCAGCGCTTTTCGTCCAGCCAAACGTCCAAAGCCTTTGTAACTTTCCTCGCCATGATCCGGTTTTGGAGACATGTCTTGCGCTAATCCGGGCGGCGATTGAGGTTGCTCCGGAAACTTTGGATGCGGATATTGCTTTACCGGATCTTGCATCGCATATTGGTTCTTTGTCGTGTCGGCGTTTTGCATAGGTCACCTGCTAGAGATAAATTTTGAAAGATTTCGGCACAAACTGCTTCGCAGCTTCCTCTGCTTATTTTATGAACAGAAGTGTTGGAGCAGAATTTAAGCTTACCTTCAATCGCGAGAAGGCCCCCTCTATAGCGGTGAGCGTTAGGTATTGATAAGGGCGAAGCGGACATTAATTCCGAAGCGAAACGTTTAGAGGGGGGACGCGAATAATGCGGACGGCACAGCCCTCCGCATTTTCGCTCATGAATCGCGAACCAGATCTACGGTACTCATAGATAAAATACTTGACACCAACTAAAGATATTGGTACTATTCTATACGTGGTGGCGAAAACACATTAAATAGCCTTGGTATCGAGAGATACTACTACAGAACTATTGAATTCTGAAGTTATGGGGTTCTACACAGAAATGTTTGTGTAGGTAAAAACTTCAAACAACATGTACTAGAGAACCAATTATTCAGGTTTTTCACAGTACCGTGGGGCACACGGAAACTGACCTCTGCAATGGGGTGAAAGCCTGGGGAGAGAATTGCCTCTGGTATCAATTGAGTTAGGCTTGACATTTTGTATCTTTGGTACGTATGTTCGGTTTAAGTACTGCCGTAAGGACAGTTGATAGTAAGCAGACTCGACGATTCAGGAAATCTAAGAGGTGACTCTTGGAATCCACCTCCATACCCGTGAGGGTTGGTGGTGGAGGATGTCAAGTTCGCAGTCTGAGAATCAGCAACGAGCGATTCTCAGACTGCCATCACGACTCACTCGCACCCCAGCCCGTCGGCTGACTGAATAAAGTGCTGCATAGATTACCTGTGCCAAATGTTTCTCCTCATCGCTGCTCGGTTTGGCTGGCATCATCTGCAGCAGAGCTTTGACTACGCATCAATAGAAGGGCTTAGTGACACTGAGGCTCTGCCAATAGGCTGCTTAACTGGGCTAGACACCTGTGATGCCGAGGCTATTTCTTTAGGATCACGACCTGTCAACGTCAGTTTGGATACACCACCAGTTGCGCTCCTCGAGCTGGCAGTTGGCCTGGGGAGATGTTTCGCTGTGGGCTCACGAGCTGGGCTTTGGGCAACACCCACGCTAGTCAGTAAAACGCTGACTAAAACAGCACTAGAAGCAAGAATACCTTTTTTATTTCCCAGATTCATATTCTTGGATGCTTGCCCACTATGCGTCCATCAGCTATTTTAACGCGCCCGATTTATCTATAAGAAACTCTCCGAAAATCACTTTGTTCAGTAATTGTCTCAAAAGCTGTTAGGCTGACCACAACCACTCTCGCATCTGCTCTATAGTCAGGTTACTACCGCACACAATCGTACCAACAATCTGGTCACGGAACAATTCAGGCTGCTCAAGGAGCGCGGCGACACCGATGGCGCCGGACGGTTCCGCCACCACCCCGGCATGACGGTGCAGCAAACGCATTCCTTGGATTATCGTTTCCTCGCGCACCAGAATCGCGTCATCTACCAAGCCGCGCATATCCTTGAGCGCTTCCGGGATGGGCACGCGCACCCCAATACCGTCAGCAATGGTGTGCATCCGGTCGTGAACGATTACCCGACCCGCACGCCAGGATTCGATCATGGCAGATGCTCCAGCCGCCTGCACAGCGATCACCCTCGTCCTTGGGCTATAGGCTTTTATGACTCGAGCCACCTGCTTAACACGCTCGAGCGATAGGCGATGTGTTGATTGTGTCATGTTCGTTGAGAGCTAAATTAACTAAATCTATGACTTTTATCTAAATTTATTCTGATTTAACTCTGATTTTTACGGATTGTAAAAGTTATTAAGTGTAGGTAACCTTTTAGGAAAACAAGGCAGAAATATGCAAAAGCAGTCCATAGTTGCGGTAATTAACGGCATCCACTTTGGTCAGTCAAATAGCTCTCGTTCCTTAGTGAAACCACAGGTAAATAAGCAAAACACAAAAAAGGAAAAAGTTTATGAGAGTAATGGGAAATATGCTGCTTGGGTTGACTTCACTAATTCACCAGAATCTTTGCTTACGGCAGTTATAGATATCTATGAAGCACAGGATTTCTCTGCAGCGACACATATTTTCCATGCTGAGTACTCTGATGAATGGAAGTATGATTATTTAGAAAATGGTTTAGGACTTCTAGGATTTAAGCAAACGGCAGAGTTGGTTAAAAAAGACTTTGCTCAATCATCTATTGTTTTTGCTCTAGAGTATCCCCATCCAGCAAGAGAGCTTGTCCAAGCAGTCAAGGCTGCTAATTTCCATACCAAATTATCACCATTACCTACAAACTGGCGTATTTGAAAAACGACCAAAACTAGTTTGCAATTAGACGCCACCGCAGGCAGCTTGGAAGACTTTTTTTGCCATGAAGTGGAATAGGCGCTCAAGCTAAGGTACATACTATTATATCTACTCTGTACCTTAGCTTGAGCCACAGAAGTTTTGACAGCTACAACCGTTTCAGTGACTCGTTTTTTTGAGAAACCGGGTTGCTATCAACACATCAAACCTCAGTATGGTGAACTACTAGGAGTGACTAATCCCACATCGTTCAAACGGCAATCATCACATCCGTCGCCTTGATCACCGCGTGAACCTCTTTGCCTTGGGTAAGGTCAAGGTTCTCGGCTGAGGATTTGGTGATTATTGCAACCACTTCGACGCCTGGAGCAACTTCTAACGTCACCTCAGTGTTGACTGAACCATGCACAACTTCTTTCACCTTACCCTTAAGGGCGTTACGAGCACTAACTTGCATAACCTGAGCCTCAATTAGCCAAACGTATTCTATAATACAACATTTTGGGTCAGACTAGCATGGACGGTGTTCCAGTCCGGGTTGTTCGAGCCGCCGCATGGCGAAAAATCTTGAGCAATTCACGACCCGGTCCATAAATCGCGCCTAGGCGAAAGATACAGATGCCTAGGCGGTTACTGGATGGCGCCTGCCAATTAAGCCTGCTCTGTCTTGGCAGAAAAACTCATAGCTCATAATAGTGAGGTGATGGTTCAGCCATCAACTTGGTCTGTCTTAAGGCTGAGTGCCTTGTCGAAAAACCGAGCGTGCGATGAATCGTGTCTTTTCCCCTCTCCAACAGTTCCTGATTACCTGGCTGCTGCTCCTCGTAACAGGTTGGGTTACACTGAGTGCCCTGAGCTACGTAGGCCAGCTTCTCAGCATTTTGATTACGGCAGGGCTGATTGCGTTTCTACTCAACTATGCCGTCGCTGCTCTTCAGCCCTTCTTGCCTCGGAGTGTAGCAGCGGTACTGGTCTATTTGGTGGCGGGTTTCTTAGTTGTACTCATTGCCCTAACACTAGCGCCGCCGGTATTTAACCAAGCGCGGCTTTTTGTGACCAATTTACCGTCGATACTAGAATCTGCCAAGGAACAATTGACTACCTTCCAAGCCTGGAGTGCCGAGCGCAATTTGCCGTTTGATGTCAGGCTCTTGGCGTCGCAGCTGTTAGCACGAGTGCAAACTCAGGCTGAAGCGATCGCAACTACAGGCTTTGGTTTGGTATTGGGCACATTTAACTGGGTCTTAGACTTGATTCTGATTTTAGTGATCTCGTTTTACATGCTAATCGATGGAGATCGGGTTTGGCGGGGTCTAACCAATATTTTTTCACCGCCAATCCGCTCCGGGTTAACAGAAGCGCTGCAACGCAATCTCCAGCGGTTTGTCTATGGTCAGCTGTTGTTGGGTCTGTTTATGGCTATTACCCTGACGCTGGCTTTTTGGGTATTGCGAGTTCCCTTTTTTCTGCTATTTGCTGTCTTTATCGGTCTGATGGAAGTGATTCCTTTTGTGGGGGCGACGTTAGGAATAGCGACGGTAGCCATTGTGGTAGCGTTTATCGACTGGTGGCTGGCGTTGCAAGTATTGGCAGTGGGAGTTGCACTTCAGCAGGTGAAAGACAATTTGGTCGCTCCCCGAATTCTGGGCAACCTGACAGGTCTATCGCCAGTGATTATCTTTGTGTCCCTGATACTAGGAGCTAAATTGGGGGGGCTGTTGGGTGTTATTCTGGCGATTCCGCTTACCGGTGTAGGGAAAAGTTTGGCGGAAATTCTTCTCGATCCGAAACTGCCACCTCAAACTGGATTATTCTTTCACAATCCCCTTGAAAGGGATACCGTCAGGCCAGAACGAGGGTCTGATCAAAGCCCAAACGCCTTAGGTGATACGATAGATTTTCACCCGCAGCCTTGACCAGAGAATTTTTAGGCTTGCTTGCCGGGCAGAGCGTGGCGTTGGAAGAAATCCCAGATAGCTTTACTTGCGTCAATCCCAGCGTTGACATTAGTCTGATGCGCTTTCACGTTTTGAGAAGCATCACCACCAGGCCAGGAGTGTCCACCGCCAATAACCGTCACAAGCATCACCTCTGAGCCACCATTACAACCTGAGTAGCGAGAGATTTCAACTTGGTTGCTATGATTAGGAGCGGTGTTAGGTAGCTTTTGCACTTTTGCTTTTGAGTCACAACCGTTATGCTGCCGCCACAGCTCTACCGTTTTGGGTACAGAGACGACCTCTCTCCCTACGCCTCCTATTTTGCCACCCGCATAAGGAACCGAGCGATCGCTCGTGCCATTGATCATCAGCACCGAGACCGGAGTTTCAGGTTGGCAACTAGGTGCGAGGTTTGCCGGGAGAGTGCCAGCTACGGAGACAAATCCAGCAATTCGATCAGATAGCTCACAAGCCAATGCTTGAGTCAACATCCCACCATTAGAAAAGCCCGTAGCGTAGATTCTACGGCTATCAATGTTTCTAAGCTGTCTAACATGAGCGATTAATGCCGACACAAATGACACATCATCCACTTGTTGCGAAAAAACACCGCGTCCGTCGCTCCAGTGATGGTCAATTCCATTCGGATAAACTACAATAAATCCTTTTTTATCCGCCAAATTATTGAAACGAGTGGCAGTGGCAATTGATCTACCACTGCCGCCACTGCCATGAAACACCAGAACTAATGGCATCGGACGGTCTGGCTTATAAGACTTCGGGATGTGAAGATAGTAGGTGCGTAACCGTCCCTGATCAACTAGCTTGCCAGAGAACTCACCGTTAAACACTTGTCTTCTAAGTGTACCTCTTTCCTGCGCTTGAGTTGACTTGTAGGCCGTTATTGAACTAATTAGGAGTAGGACAACAAGCATTGCCCTCAAACCACTGCTTAGAAGATAGATATTCACTTCTGAGTCTTGACCCCATTCAGACCAACGCCTTCAATTGATTATTATCTAATCTGCCTGATGGCGTACAATCGAGGGCTTCATGCTCTTGATGATTCATAAACGCCGAATCCCGATGATTAAGCCGCGACAAACGCCGGTGAGAAAGTCTAAGTCAAGAGTTTCAATGCGATCGCTCGCCTGATGGTAGTGTGGATTTCGCAAGAAAGCCGTATCCGTCACCATTATCGCCCGATAACCCTGATCCCAAAATGGCGCATGATCGCTCAATCGCGTCTGGGGGACAATTAAACCTCGATTGGGTGCTGGCAACCACTCACAGGGCGTTCCATCTGTGCGAATAGTACGGCTGAGGCGAATCAAGTCAGGAATTGTCGGCAAATTGCCAATTAAACCAATGAAATCACCGCGATTGAGGTAGAAGCGTTCTAGCCCAGCTGGGTAGCGTTGCGAACCAGGGGCAGAATCGCAATATCCCAGCATTTCCAAGGAAATCATCAAGCGCAGCGGCTGCTGTTGTTGCTTCAAGTCAGCTGCATATTCGGCACTGCCCAGTAAGCCATATTCTTCCATATCAAAGGCAACCAGCTGGAGAGGATATGATGCTTGTTCAGCTGCAAATGCTTTGGCTAACTCCAGTAACACAGCAACACCTGTGGCATTGTCATCAGCCCCTGGCGTTCCTGGTACGGCATCGTAATGAGCACCAATCAAAATCGGTGGTTTTTGTTGCCCACCTTTACCAGCTGGTAGGTTTAAGATCAGATTCTGATGGATTTTACCTCGTACTTGGAATTCATGGGTTCCTACACTGCCCCACTGTTCCAGCTGTTGACGGATGTATTGCTGTACGTAGAAATGCCCAGCGGCTGCGAGATAGGGGTCGCGATCGCGTACCAGCTGAGTAAGGTGCGTGTGCAAACTTTCTTTCAGTTGTAAGGCAGTGGTCAAGTTATTTTGGTGAACTTATAGATTGGGTAACAGGAGACAACTTAGAGCCTGAAATGTAAAGCTTTAAACAAATTCTCCTTTTGCTACCATAATCACCTTGCCACCCACAGCTACCTCTATTTCTCCATCTTTTTGCTGAGCTTTCAACAATAGCAGCGAAGGTCTGCCGATTTCATATCCCTGCTCTACTCGTAAATTAATTTGCCCTTCACCAAAATAGGAATACTGAACCAAATATCCTGCTAGACAACCATTCGCACTCCCAGTAGCTGGATCTTCTGGTACACCAAAGTAATCGGCAAACACGCGCACACTCAGGTTATTGGCTGGCTTGTATGTCTCAGAGCAAAAGACAAGTATAGATTTCGCTTGAGTGGTACTGATTAATTCCAAATATTTGTCTTTATTTACCTTAATTCGCTTCAGTGCTGAGTGGGTTTTCAAAGGAACGATGATAAAGGGAACACCCGTAGAAACTTCTTGAATCGGAAATCTTGAGTCGATATCAGAGCCCTCTAAATTCAGGACTTGAGCCATCGTCTCTGCTGCAAATACCTGATGGAAACTCGGCGGGAGTTGCTGCATCCACAACCAGTCTACAGAGCCATCTGAATAATGTAGGGTCACAGGTATTTGCCCGACTTTTAGATTCAAGATAATCGTCTTGACCGGTTGTTGGATAATTTCTTTTTGTAGCACGTATGCAGTGCCCAATGTGGGATGACCGGCAAAAGGGAGTTCTTGTTCTGGCGTAAATATCCGAACAGAGTAACCACCATCTTGCACAGCTGTAGAGACAACAAAAGTGGTCTCCGAATAGTTCATCTCCTTGGCAAGGCGCTGCATTTGGTTATCAGAGACAGAACCGGCATCAGTAAATACTGCCAGCTGATTGCCGGTATATTTTTCTTCGGCAAATACATCCACAATATAAAATTTCATCTTATTATGAGCGGAGAGAGCGTATGGCTTCTAGAAGACCTCTGGCTTTATTGAGGGTTTCTTGGTATTCTTTCTCTGGGTCGGAATCGGCGACTAAACCGGCACCGGCTTGCACGCTAACAGTATTATTGCGGACGACCATTGTGCGGATGGCGATAGCACTATTGAGCTGGCCTTCAAAATCGTAATAACCATAAGCACCCGAATAAGGGCCACGACGGCAGTTTTCTAGCTCATGAATAATTTCCATCGCCCGGATCTTTGGTGCGCCGCTGACTGTACCAGCTGGAAAGCAGGCTTTGAATAAATCCCAGGCGGTTTTGCCGGGAGCCACCTTTCCTACCACATTGCTGACAATGTGCATCACATGAGAGTAGCGCTCAATCACCATTAATTCATCCACTCTCACCGTGCCGCTAGAGCAGACGCGACCAATGTCATTACGGCCCAGATCAACAAGCATAACGTGTTCAGCAATTTCCTTGGGGTCTAGAAGCAACTCTTTAGCGAGAGCCACATCTTCCTGTAGCGTCTTACCCCGTGGGCGGGTTCCGGCAATTGGGCGCACCGTTGCCACAACGCCGCCAGTTGGATCAAGCTCGCTCTTGACCATGACTTCGGGACTCGAACCGATAATTTGCCAATCATTAAAGTGAAAGTAAGCCATGTAAGGCGAGGGGTTGATCAGCCGCAGCGAGCGGTAGAGTGCAAAGGGGTCGCCAGTGTATTCAGCATAGAGTCGCTGAGAAAGGACGACCTGGAAGATATCCCCAGCCTGGATGTAGGCTTTTGCTTTTTGGACGTTGGCGCAGAACTGTTCACGAGGAGTGTTACTGGTGTAAACCAATTCCGGGCGACTGCGTGACTCTGGGGGAGTCCACTCCAAAATGGTATTTTGGGGCGAGAGGGGAAGCTGGAGCTTGCTCACTAGTTGGGTAACGCGATCGCACGCTTGTTGGTACGCCTGCTTCAAATCTACCTGGGAATCGCGCAAATCGGCATAAGCGATCGCCCAAATTTTGCGTTTTACCTGGTCAAAAATCAGTATCTGGTCTACCTGCATCCATAGCCCATCAGGTAGGGGTGACTCGCCGAGTTGCCCGTACTCAGCAGCTGGGTGAACCGGAACACGAGGCTCAATCCAGCTGATCAATTCATAGCCCCAAAACCCAAACAACCCGCCAATCCCTGGCGGCAGCTGAGGTATCTTGACCGGGTGAAACGGTTTTAGGCAGTAGGCTAATGCTGTAAAGGGGTCGCCCTCAAACACAACTACCGAGCCATCCCGGTGCGTCTGGGTAGTGCGATTCCCCCTGACATCCAAAATCCAAAGCGGATCGCAGCCCAGCCGACTGTAACGTCCCAGTTTCTCCCCAGCTTCCACCGACTCTAACAGAAAACTATAGGCCTGACCAGCGCAGACCTTATACCAGGCAGATACCGGCGTATCCAGATCTGCTACCCACTCCTGATACACCGGGACAAAATTACCCTGTGCAGCCAGCTGTTGAAACTGGGAAAAATCGGGAAGAATCATAAATTAGAACTAAGAATTAAGAAGGCAGAAGGCAGAAGGAATCCCCATAAATAAATTTAGGGGATTAAACATCGGACACCTTTTTCCTCGCGCTACGCATCTCGGAAAAAATCTTTTGTTCTTCTCCATAAATAAATTTAGGGGCGCGACTACCTTTTGACCGAGGGAAAACAAATTCTTTCCTTCTGCCTTCTGCCCTCTGCCCTCTGCCTTTCTTCGGTACTCCTATTTACTAAGCGTCGTAAGGATTACGACCGCTAAATTTGAACTTAGCCGGAGCTTGGTTGCTGCCAATGTTGCGGTCTACATAATTCACTTTCGGACGACCTGCATTCACCTTTTCTGGGAAGACGCCATCATTCGGATGCAGGAACTGAATTTCCCCATTGGGATAAATCCGGTAGATTTTGTAGTCCGTAATTTTGAACTTCGCCCGGAGTTGCTGACCGCCCAAAGCAATGCCATATTCCTTACGAGCTAGGTACAGTAGGTTTTGGCCTTGACGCATGATGGCAGTGCCACCCGTGGGCATTTCAAACGCCTGCTCCTTAGGGCTTGTCCAGGTAATGGCGTACTTTTCTTCCTCTTCGGCCTTGCGCAGCAAGCCGCCGGTGCTGCCACCGAAGATGGGGGTTTGTCCAGTCAGAGTTTGTTCTGCCATAAATCGTTCTCTCAACGTTTTTAGGGCATCCTAGCACTGTGTTCGCGCTTGTTTGGCGAGTATGTTAGGAACTGTTACAGTTCTGGATTGCTAATTGCTAACGGCTTTGACTCTTGGCTACTCTCGACGATGGGGATGGTGAAGTGAAACTGACTGCCCTGGTCTTTGCCAGCTGAAGCTGCCCAAATCTGACCGCCCCAGCCATGCACAATCTGGCGACAAATTGCTAGACCGAGACCAGTGCCACCAGTGGTACGTCGCAGCGCCCCTTCTTCTTGATAGAAGCGATCAAAGACCACTTCAAGACGGTTAGGTTCAATGCCGCGACCGCTATCTGCGATCGTGACTTCCAGCATCTGAGTGGCATTGCAGTGAGCCTCAATAGTAATTTGTCCCTGTGTCGGTGTAAATTTGCAAGCGTTATCCAACAGTTTGGATATCACCTCGACTAGCCAATCACCGTCAGCCCGAACTAAAGGCAGCGACTCTGACACCTGGGCGGTGATCTGGGGTAGGTGTTCAGTTAAAGAGCGGCTGCGAATCCGGCTGAGTGCCAGAGCGACGCACTCTTCTACGGGTAGGGATTCTGGGTGCCATTGCACCCGACCACTTTCTAGCGAAGAAAGAGTCAGAAAATCTTGCACGAGTTTCCGCATCCGCTCGGAGTCGGTTAGGGCGGTGTTCAACATTACCTGCCGCAACTCTAACGGCATATCGGGTTCGGTGGCTAGACTTTCCAGACAGACTTGGATGGTGGAGAGGGGTGTGCGGAGTTCGTGACCTGTGATGGCGATTAGGTTGCTGCGGGTACGGTCAAGGGCTTCCAGCTGCTGGTTCAGGTCTTCCAGGTTGGCGTAAGCTTCTGCTTGAATCAAGGCTGCTCCAACCTGGGTAGCGATCGCTTCTGTCAGTGCCAATTCCTCTTTTTGCCACTGATGGGGGGTTGAGCCGCAGTGGTGCAACTCCACTATTCCCAATAACCGACCTTGGTACAATACCGGCACCATCAGCCAGGAACGAATGCTAAACCTGCGGACGAGCACTTGCAGCGACCGTGTACTGGTAACGCGCGAGTCGGTCTGAGTGTCGGCAACGTATATGGCCTCCTGCTGTTGTATCACTTCCTGAAACAGAGGATTTTTCTGCAACGGCCAGGTCTGCCCTGCTACAGATTTAACAGCTGAACTCAAAAACTCGTGGTTGATTATAGCGGTAGCATCAGTTGATTGAGCGCGGTAGATCAAACACCTGCTTCTAGAGAGCGCCTGTCCCAGTTCTTGCACAGCCACCTTGAGAATTTCTTGCGGATGTAGGGGCTGCCCTGTGTGGTTACCCCGCCGGATGGCGGTAGTAATCGAGTTCACCAGGCGCTCTTTTCGTTCTTGGACGGCGATGGAGCCGTAGGCTTTGAGTAATTTGTACTGACTGGCTTGGAGATAAGTTACCAAACGCTGGACAAAGGGGTCGGAGTCAATGTTATAAAATCCCGGCTGTTCCTCGGCTGCATTAGTGCGGTTGGCTAGGTCTAGTTCGTTTTGGGTATGAGCAGAATTTTGCCCAGCCGAAAGCCCAAAGCAGTAGCGCGCCTGCTCAATTTTTGTTTTTAACTCTGGTCGGTAAATCAAAATCCGCTCTAGTAATAATTCAGCTGCTTTGCAACTCACCTCACGATCCGAAGTCCAAACGCCCTCAAACTGGCGAGCTGGATCCATATCGAAACTGGTGGGTAGCTCCGCTGAGTACAACTCTAGTGCGGGGTTTTGGCGTTCTCGACACACCAAGCAAGTGGCATAGTGTTGAGCAATCACCACTAAATGCCATTCTTGACTCAACGCATCTCGCTTTGGGTCAAACGCCACCGTCTCGTAGTAGTTAGAACTGTTGGTAAAATCTGTTTCCGGTGCCGCCAACACATAGAGCTGATTAGTCCGTTGGGCAATCCGTTGGTAGCGATGAGCTTCCTGGCGATAGAAACGCTCCCGTTGAAAGCTAGCAATCAGCAGGGGCTGTTCTGAAGAAGCCATCACCTGATCTTCCATCGCATGGGAGAGCGCCGTTAAGGAAGCTTTGAAATAAATTTGCAGCCGCAGTTGAGGCAACGTCTGTAGTAGCTCACTCAGCACGGAAGTAAAATTGCTCATGGCTGTCACTGCTCGATCACTACACTGAGTGGCCAGCCACTAATTCCGTCGCCACAACCATCTGGAAACTGGGGGGTTTCCACTGCGCGTACGTGTAACGTCGGCAAAGCCATCGCCTTTGTTTGAACTTTATCTATCAACTTATCGTACCGAAACGGTGGTAGCTTCCAGTCTGCCAACCGGAACTTGCCTTATACCAAGTTCCGTCCAGAACCATCTCTGGCTATGATCTCGCAAGGGGTTATAGTTAAGTGGACTCGTGGAGCCAAGAATCCCCCGTGCTTCAGCCGGGGGAGTTGTCAACTACTGTTAATGCTATTTCTGCACACATAGTTAATGAAAATTGCCCAAGTTGCTCCTTTATGGGAGCGCGTTCCCCCCTTTCGCTACGGCGGCATTGAACTGATTGTCTGCTTGCTCACAAATGAATTAGTCCAACGCGGTCACCAAGTGACTTTATTTGCCTCTGGGGACTCAATTACGACAGCAAATCTCAACTCAGTGCATGACCAAGCCCTGCGGCTCGACCCCAGTATTAAGGAGCCAGGACTGTACGAGCAAATGATGCTCTCTGAGGTGTATCAGCAAGCGCATCATTTCGATATCATTCACTCCCACATTGGCTGTGCCGCCCTTCCCTATAGCAATTTGGTCAAAACGCCAACGGTACATACAATGCATGGCATCTTCACACCCGATAACGAAAAGATGTTCCGAAAATTTGCTTGGCAACCCTATATCAGCATTAGCGAGGCGCAACGAGAACCCCGGTTAGGCTTGAACTACATCCGTACGGTCTACAACGGCATCGACACATTTGTCTATGCCTTCGAGCCCACACCCGCACAACCGGCTTACCTGGCCTTCGTGGGACGGCTCTCCCCGGAAAAAGGGCCAGTAGAGGCGATAAAAATTGCTCGTGCCAGCGGCTTACCGCTCAAAATGGCTGGCAAAATTGATGTCGTTGATCGGGATTTTTATCGGGAACAGATCGAGCCTCTGATCGATGGCGAGCAGATTCAGTACCTCGGTGAAATTTCCCACTCAGAGAAAGTTCAGCTGCTGAGCGGAGCCAGTGCCACCCTGTTCCCAATCACTTGGCGAGAACCTTTTGGTTTGGTGATGATCGAGTCAATGGCAACGGGTACACCTGTGATTGGGATGGGACTCGGTGCCGTGCCAGAAGTCATTGCTCATGGCAAGACGGGCTTTGTCTGCTACTCCCTGGAAAAAATGATTGAGGCGATTCCAGCGGCAATCAAACTAGACCGCCAGACTTGTCGGGACTACGTTTTAAGCAATTTTAGTGTCCAGTCTATGACAGACGAGTATGAATTGGCTTTCGAGATCGTGCTAAGCTGAGCTTTTTAGGCAGAGGGGCTGTTGTTGACCATTCTGGCTGTTGCAGAATTAAACGGCTTGTGGAGAAGTATTAAATCTATTTACAATAATTTATATACTCTCAGGATCTCGTTTGGACTCAAGTAAAGTGGAAAGGTCAACCACCCACGCCTAAACCTAACCTAGCCTTTGGTAAACCTTTGGGGGAACGAGAATTCTTCCCTGTGCCCCCAGCTCATACGCTTTAACGTAAGGGCCACACTTAATCGCCTCACCGAGGCGGCATATTGATAGTCCCTAGTTTGTTAGTGCGGACAAACGGTGCAGAAGAATCCCCACTTCGGGACGTAAGGGTTGATTGAAGGTGTAGTAGAAGGATTCTGGGGTAAATTGGTAAAATTTTTGCCATGAACAAATTTGTAGATTTTTCAGTCTAGATTTGGCTCAAAAGCTTTTAAGGTTTACCCCTGCAAGTTTTAAGTGCTTCGTGTAAATATGTTGGCTTGAACGGTTCGTTAACAGCCTAGGTGCTGTAGACGCCCGTTATGGCGACTAGAAAACTAATATTGAAGCGGAAATCTTTGGAATGACACCGGAAATGCTGATGATACCGGACAAAATTGAGCTGGACGGAAAAACATTTGTTCCTGCGGAAGAATTACCCATCCCAGAGTGGCCTTGTGTTTTGAGTGAACGGTCCCAGCCGACACTCACAATTAAAAATGACGATGTGTTTTTGGTAACAGACACGCTAGGGAACATTTCTGGCTGTTTAGTGGATGACCGGACAGCGAGTATGGGGCTGTTTTGCGGTGATACGCGGTTTCTGAGTCGCCTTGAGTTGCAGATTGAAGGGCGATCGCCTGTGCTACTTAGTAGTACTGCTGAGAGGGGTTTTTTACTCTCAATTTTGTGTACGAATCCCACGATTGAAGATCGCCTGCGGCCTGATACTCTGGGCATTCGGCGGGAAATTGTCGTAAATGGGGCGCTGTTTGAAGACCTGGAAGTTTCTAACTACAGTACGAGTTCGATCAGCGTTGAACTGAGTCTTAGCTTTAATGCGGATTTTGTCGATTTATTTGAAATCCGAGGCTTTAACCGGGAGAAACGGGGCAAACTCTTACGCCTTGTCCGGGAAGAAACGCCACCGGAACGAGCAACTGAAGAGTTAGCACTCGCCTATCAGGGTCTGGATGGCTCGTTGATGGAATCTTGCATCGAGTTTCAGCATCGCAAGCCGGACTCTTTTAAAGGTTACACGGCAGTTTGGCAGCTAGAACTGGGTTCCCATGAAACCCAGAAGTTGGGCTACCGGCTCAAGATGTCGACAAATAACCAATCCACCTCAGTCGTCCATGCCCCTATTACCTTAGTGCAGGCTAGAGCGGCTGAGTCGTCGGAGGAGCAACACTGGTGTCAACAGATTACCCAGATTCGCTCGGATAAAGCCACCTTTAATCGAGTGATTGAGCGAGGCGAGCAAGACCTCTATTTGTTGCGCCAGTCTTTTGGCAAGCGCAAAACGGTGTCAGCAGGAGTGCCGTGGTTTTCAGCGTTGTTTGGGCGCGATGCGCTGATTACGGCTTCGCAAACGTTGATGCTGAACCCTCAGATCGCTCGTGAAACACTGACCCTGCTAGCTGCCTACCAAGGCAAAACCGAGGATGAGTGGCGCGAAGAGGAACCGGGCAAGATTTTGCACGAGCTGCGGCTAGGCGAAATGGCGCGTTGTCGTGAAATTCCCCATACGCCTTACTACGGCACAATTGACGCCACCCCGCTGTGGCTCATGCTCTACGCCGAATACTACGCCTGGACTTATGACCAGGAAACCCTAGAGCTACTGTGGCCGAATGCTCTGGCGGCGATGGATTGGATTGACCGCAACTCCAAACCAACTGGCTACCTGGGCTACATCCGCAAATCTCGGCGCGGTCTAGCTAACCAGGGGTGGAAAGACTCTGGCGACTGTATAGTTAACCGTAAGGGACAGCTAGCGACGGGGCCGATTACCCTGTGTGAAGTGCAAGCTTATGTCTATGCGGCAAAAGTGCGGCTTACAGAAATAGCGCGGATGAAGAAGCGGATTGACCTGGCAGAGCGGTGGATTGAAGAGGCAAGAAGCCTCAAAGCCCGTTTCAGTCGAGACTTTTGGATGGAAGATCAGGATTACTGTGCCCTAGCTCTGGATGGGGAGGGCAACCGTGTAGACAGTATTACGTCGAATCCAGGTCATTGTCTGCATCTGGGCATTCTTACACCTGAGAAAGCCTACAGTGTAGCTGAGCGGCTACGGGCACCGGACATGTTCAATGGTTGGGGTATTCGCACACTCAGTAGTTTATCACCGGCTTACAATCCAATGGGCTATCACATTGGTTCTGTTTGGCCCCACGACAACTCGCTGATTGCGATGGGTTTGCGATCGCTAGGGCTGATTGATCAAGCTTTAGAAGTCTTCCAAGGATTGCTTGATATGACATTGGAGCAGCCGTATCAGCGACCCCCAGAACTGTTTTGCGGCTACGAGCGCAACGGTGATGGCGCACCTGTGCAGTATCCCGTTGCCTGCACCCCTCAAGCTTGGGCTACCGGCAGTATCTTTCATCTGCTGCAAATGATGGTCAATCTAGTGCCAGATGCTCCCAATAACTGCTTGCGGATTATCGACCCTGCCCTGCCAGAATCAATCAATCGCCTCTCGCTGCATAACTTGCGAGTTGGCCCCACCCTGCTAGATCTAGACTTTGAGCGTTCTGGCAATACTACTGCCTGCCGCGTTGCCAAAAAACGGGGCAACCTCCGGGTTGTGATTGAAGCTTGAACTGAGTTGAGAGCAGCAAAAGGCTGGTTTCCATTGTTACTTTGCTTTTTGTTGCCTTTTGTATCGTTTTTGATCGTTTCTCGTATCTGTTGCCAAAATTTATCTCCTCAGGCGGATGCTAGAAAGCGGAAAAAATGTATTTCCTTATACTTTTAGTCAGATAGGCTGGTTATGGACCAAATCGGTTGGACCGTCATTGAAACCCAGTTTGACCCTTCGCAACTGCATCACTCTGAAACCGTTTTTACCCTAGGCAACGGCTATTTGGGTACGCGCGGCACATTCGAAGAAGACTATGAAGGTGCAACACCTGCTACTTTCATTCACGGCGTGTACGACGATGTTGCCGTGATGCACACCGAACTCGTCAACTGCCCTGATTGGCTGTCACTCGTAATCGTAGTGGCGGGCGAGCGCTTTAGGCTTGACGAGGGTAAGGTACTGGACTACCAGGGTCAGCTAGACCTGCGCTGGGGTTTATTGAGCCGCGACGTACTATGGCGCAGCCCTCTTGGTAACACCGTCCACCTCCACTTCGAGCGAATGCTCAGCATGGCAGATGAGCATGTGCTGGTGCTACGCTGCCAGGTGACACCTGTGGATTTTTCGGGTGCGATCGCGGTGGAGGCTAGCCTCAACGGCTACCCAGATAACCATGGTGTGAGGCACTGGGAATGGTTGAATCAGGGCGATGACGCTGCGCGCGTCTGGTTGCACCTGCGCTGTGGCTCCGGCATTGAACTGGGCATGGCGACGCAGCTGACGTGCTCAGAGAAAGACGCCGCAGTAAGGGCGACGGGTAGAGAAAGAGGTAATCCGACTCTAACGACGAAATTCCTTGCCCAGCTCGGACAGACGGTGACGCTAGAAAAGGTGGTGAGTGTCTTTACCTCACGGGATGTGAGTGCGCCAGGTGTTGCAGCGCTGGAAAGACTTTTGAGTTTACCCAAATACCCAATGCTGCTGGCAGCTCATGGAGCCGTCTGGGATGAGTTGTGGCGGGACTGCGATGTCTTGATCTCAGGTGACCCCACCGCCCAGCTAGCTGTTCGATACAACCTGTTTCAACTGCTGGCTGCCGCGCCACGTCATGACGACCGAGTCAGCATCCCAGCCAAAACTCTCTCGGGGTTTGCTTACCGAGGTCACGACTATAATCCCTCACACTCAGCAATCCTGGAGCTTAAACTCAACCTGACCTCAAAGCGGTTACAGCATTGGGCTGATATTGTCCGCCACATACTTGTGCTTCACGATCCCGAAACGGGTATGATTGAGCAGTTTGAGGGCTTCTTTGATCTCGAAGACGTGAACTGGGCTGAGTACTCGGAACGCACCCAGTCTATGCAAGCTATTCTGGGCATTGAAGGAGCCAACCACAGGCAGGTGCTGAAGCAACCAGATGTGTTGATGCTGCTCTACCTGCTGCGGGAATCGGCTTTGAAGACACGTCAAACCAGTAGCGATTATCGGCAGATCCTCCGAACCAACTGGGACTATTACACTCCTCGCACTGACCACACCAAAGGCTCCTCGCTGGGGCCAGCCATCCACGCTATCCTGGCTTGCGATTTGGGCTTGAGCATGGAGGCATATGAGCACTTTATGCGGGCGGCGCTAGTAGACCTTAAGGACGTGCGGGGCAACGCCAGCGAAGGAATTCACGCTGCTTCCACTGGTGGAGTGTGGCAGGCGGTGGTCTTCGGTTTTGCTGGTGTGCGTATTGGGGAAACGGGACCATTCGTGGATACCCCACACCTGCCCCCAAGCTGGACACGCCTGCAGTTCAGGCTAAATTGGCGTCACCAGTGGTACGAGTTTGATATATCAAGGACTGAGGTGAAAGTGATTAAGCCTGAGAACAGAACTGAAGAATTAGGACTTTTGGCTTCTGGGGTGACTTCCTCACCAGCAAAACGAGATCACTCCTCGTGTCCACTCTCGATTAGGGGGGTGATCTTCGACCTGGATGGCGTACTGACGGATACGTCCGAATTTCACTACCGGGGCTGGAAGCAGTTGGCTGATGAACAAGGTATTCCTTTTGATCGTCTTGCTAACGAGAGGTTGCGGGGTTTGTCACGCCGGGATTCGCTGCTTTTACTGCTAAAAGAGCGGCAGCCCACGGAAGGGGAACTCCAAGAGATGATGGCGCGCAAGAACAGCTAATATGAGAAATTCATCCAGAGTCTCACCTCAGCTGACTTGCTGCCAGGGGCAGGGGCGTTGTTGGATGAACTACGGGGCGCTGGTGTCAAAGTTGCCATCGGTTCATCCAGTAAAAATGCCCGAACCGTGATCCAACGCTTGGGCATTGCTGACCAGGTGGAGGCGATCGCCGATGGTTACAGTGTGGAGCGGCCTAAACCAGCTCCTGACGTGTTCCTGCACGCGGCGAAGCAACTAGGGCTGGAGCCAGAACAATGTCTGGTAGTGGAAGACGCTGCCGCTGGTGTGGAAGCAGCATTAGCAGCAGGGATGTGGGTTGTCGGGCTAGGCCCGGTAGAGCGAGTTGGTGCGGCTCACGTCGTCTGTGAAAGCTTGTCAGGGGTGCGCTGGAGTGAGCTACTAGCAACACTCAATCAGACCGAGTTGTTGGCCTCGACCATACCTGTTGCGAGCCATCCTGCTCCTTAGTTTGACCAGAAGAGGACTCTTGGGACAAGAAGAGGAGGGGGGACAAGGGGACAAGGGGACAAGGGGACAAGGGGACAAGGGGACAAGGGGACAAGGGGACAAGGGGAAAGAACTTCATCTAACTCTTACCCAAGAGTCCCCGTTTCACCTTGTCCTTTTTCAAATCCTGTCTTGGTGATACACCTGACTCGATTCAATTAATTGAATTACCTTAAGGTAAAAAGTGATCATAGAAAAAATTCTCAAAGTTAGTCCTGTAATCTGGATGGTTGGTATCGCCATCTTAATATTTTTTGCCTGTAGCAGTTTCCGACATGCCTTGTTTCAATCTGGAGCTTTTGATCTAGGCTTTTTTGACAATGCCCTTTACTTAATTAGCCAGGGACAGCGACCTTTTGTTGTTTTCAATAGTATTCACATTCTTGGTGATCATGCTGCTTATCTTCTTTATATCCTGGCTTTACTTTACAAAATTGTCCCCGATGTTCACTGGTTATTCGCGGTGCAAGCTGTTGCCTTGGCTTTGGGGGCAATGCCTACATTTTATCTTGCTAACGAGGCGGGGTTAAACAAAGCACAGGCAGTAGCCATGGCAGCTGTGTACTTGCTATACCCGCTAGTTTTTAATGTTAATCTGTTTGATTTCCATCCAGAGGTCATGGCTTTACCAGCAATTTTGGCAGCCGTTTTAGCAGCAAGGCTGGGTCGAATCGGATGGTTCTGTTTATGCATTATCGTAATTTTAGGGTGTAAGGCAGTCTTATCCTTAACAGTGGCAGCGATGGGGCTCTGGCTACTTGTGTTTGAAAAACGGCGCTTATACGGTGCAATTGCCCTAAGTGCTGGTGTAGCTTGGTTCTTGATTGCTACTCAGGTGATTCTTCCAACTTTTGGTGTTAACCAGCCCACAGCAGTAGGACGTTACACCTATCTGGGCAATTCCTTACTAGAGATTGTCAAAAATTTACTCCTTCAGCCAGAAATAGTCTTCAGCCGAATTTTCACCCCAGTTAACTTTGGTTATCTGCTGCTGCTGGTATCTCCTGTGATTTGGGGACTTTCACCTCGGTATATAACACCTTTATTAGGCGCAATTCCAACGTTATTTTTAAACCTAATTACCGATTATCGGCCTCAAAAAGATTTGATCCACCACTATTCCGTACCAATCCTGCCTTTTTTGTTATTGGCAGTGATTGCCAACCTAGCGGCTGGTGGTGGATGGTTACGCAGCCGACGCTTAATCATCCTGTGGGCGTTAGTCGCTTTTTTGGCACTGGCAAAGTATAACTTCTTTTGGTCCAAATATCTAAGTTCACTTGATAACTGGCAAGCCAGTCGAGAAGCAATTGATTACATTCGCACTCAGGAGGGGGTTTTGACAACTGATGCCATTGCCCCGCATCTAACTCACCGCTCGGTAGTCAAGCTAGTTACTAAGGATTTAGATTCGATAGACTTTAGCCAAGTAAAGTATATTCTACTTAATGTGCGTCATCCTGGCGGGGACGCTCCTCATAAATCTGTCAAAACCTTATTCTATCGACTGAAACAAACACCCGAGTTTCAAATTATCTATGAACGGGATCATGTTTTTTTATTTGAACCTCAACCGCCACGCATTCCACTTCCTCGCGTAGCTTTCTAGGCGGCATGATGACCGACAAGACAGAGAGTGTGAGACCCTTAAGGAAAAAACCTACCAAGCTCAACTTCGACTTCAGGAAAGGCGAGCATTCGAACGGTTTTACTAGAGCCCATAATGCTTTTTTGGGTGTAAACGCCAGTGACTGGCTCTGAATCTCTAAAAATGTAGACCTGTTCTCCGTTGACATCCACTACCCAGTAATCAGTGATAGAAGCCTTGGCGTATGCAGATGCCTTTTTTTTACGGTCATAGTTCAGTGTAGTGTCAGCCACCTCAATCACCAAAAAGATTTCAGAAGGGACGGGATGATGGTCAACGTAATCCCGAGCATCAATTTGTACAACCGCAATGTCCGGCTCTGGTTCTGAATTATCGGATAGGTGAATCGGCTCCTGAATTCTAATGTCACCAATTCCTGACAGCAACTTTCTGAGGTAGTCCGTAGCACGCTTCGTAATGGCAGAATGTGCTGGTCTTTTTGCTGCCATTAACATGACCTCTCCATTTACGAGTTCAGTTCGTTCTTCTGGGTTAAGAATGCCCAATTCTTCCATCCAGTAGTATTCGTGAACTGTCCAAAGCCTTTGATTTGTTGCTGTCATAAAATTTTTCCTTCGGTTTTCCAGTATACCAAATTATGGCTATCCGCACCTTGAGAATTTTTGTGTTGTGTGATCTAGGATTTGTAATCCTACTCTACTCAATTGGCGTACAATACTGGTCAGCCCCATGTGTGGCCATCTTAGGATTGCTAAATTGGATATCCAGCGATCGCATCTCATACAATCCAGCATGCTGGACAAGCAGTACGCTCGCTGGTTAGCTAGATTTGGTTGGTGATTGAGTACACAAGTACTAGAGCCTGACCCCGTAAATACTTGTACCCTAGGCCAAAAATCATAGCACCTCTACCCTAAAATTTTTTTGGATACCCATCAGGTCGGGGTTAAAAGGTTTGAGTACAGCATCAATTATTCTAATTATTCTGATCCGGTCAGCTCCACTGCTCTGTTTTATGACGGCTGATATAAAAAAATCATCAGACCTACCAGGCAGTATTAGAAGGAGATGCTCTCATGGCACTACTAACAGGCATGACTCTTGGGGGTAAGACTTGGATTCCCCGATTCATTCAAAAAATCAACCAAGACAAATGCAGCGGCTGGGGCAGATGCTTAAAAGTATGTAGTCGCGATCTGCTGAGGCCCAGAGCACTCAACAAAAAGGGAGAATTTGTGGAGAATGAAGAAGATGACGCAATTGAGCGCAAGGTGATGACTATCGTCAACCCAGAGTACTGTATTGGCTGTCAGGCTTGTGCGAGGATTTGTCTAAACAAGTGCTACACTCTTGCCCCCTATAATCTAGTTAACTGACAAAAGTGCTACTAAAGAGGATTTTCAGACAAGTAACACTTGAGCTTGTAAGAATAGCTTCTTCCAATCCCCGTCTAAATCTGTGATTTAGGCGGGGTAGTTGTTGATTTAGCCTTCTTCCTGGGTTTCACCCTTGTAGCCAGGGGAAGCTTCGTAAAGGGCATCCAATTGTGCGCGGGCTTCTTCGACGCTGATCGAGCGCATGACTAAAAGCGGCTCTTTGATCAGGTTGCCTGCAGTATCCAATAACTCCGGATGGGGCACCGACTGGGTTTGATACGAGAGTGAGGGGAAGTTGCCTCTGTTTGCCATCGGCGATCGCGGCGATGGATAAGTCCGATCTCGCTCCAGACTAAACATCAGCAAGTTCCGCATCAAGTTACAGACGGCTATAAATGCAAGGGTGGTAAAAGCAAGGATGTAAAGTAGTTGTAACATAACGTTTTTCTCCAGGCCAGGCAATTTAAAAAGTTTTTCGCGCACGCATCAATTTGTCAAAAAGTCAATCAGTAACCGGAGCTTAAGATCCAACCTCCGTTACTTCTACATTTCCTGTTCCTGCCCAAATCTGGACTGCTCAGAGCGGAATCTCATTGCTACCTTCCAACATTCCGTCACCAGTTCGTGCCACGGTATTAGCGTTGCCATATCGATGCCCACTTGACCCCCAGTAGCCTGAAACAGCATCTGAGCAGTGCTGACTTCCTGCTGAGCCTGCTTGACTCGCTCAAGTAAGACAGACTGCTGTTCAGTGCTTAAAAAGGAAATTCGCTCGGATTCCAGTAGGGAGCGCGATCGCGCAAACCAATACTTAAAATCTTCTAACAGCGGTTGCAATACCGTTTTGAGCAACTCAGCCTCAGGCAGGTTGGGGTTAAGCATGAATGAAAAACAAATTACTAACCTACCTACTAATATTAACGCTATTTACATTTCTTAATATTCTTTCATAAGGTTGAAACATTGACTGAACAGGTTGGGTGGTTGTATTATACGTTAAATAAAGCGTATAATTCCAAGTATACTCGGAATGACACGCTTTAGTGGTGGTGGTATTAAACAGTGGTAGGGTAAATCTTTCTCTTGGAGCCTAAGAGAGCATTTTTATTTATTCGTTTGCTCAATAACTATGCCCTTGGCACGGGTGTGGATGTGGGCAATGGCATATTATACACCCTAAACTCACCCCGAAGCAGTTTGGTTACTAGACTTTAAGTATTAGAACGGACAAAAGCCAAAGTCAGGCTATCTGACTCTAAGAAGTGAGTTAGGTGGAAGGCACGGTCTTCAGTCTGCAACAAAATTTGCTCGTACAAATAGCGCGTGGAGCGATCGCCAACACTCTCGGATTGAGAGGCTTGACGACGAATCAAGTTAATCACTTCCTGCTCAGCTTGGAGATCATGTTCCACCATTTGGCGGGCACAAAAAATATCTTCTGGTTCTGGAGTGAAGCAACACAATTCTGCCAGTTTAGTAAAGCTAGCCGCTGGCGTGCCGCCTAAGCCATTCAAGCGCTCTCCCAACTCGTGGACATGCTGCTGAACAGCTGAGTAGCTTTCTTGAAAAAACTCATGCAGTGAGTAGAACTCTGATCCTTCCACCACAAAATGGTGTTTTTGATATTGCAGGTAAAGAGCTTCAAAACTGGCAAGGGCAAGATTCAAGCCTTCACAAACGGGAACAGTAACTTCCTGTGGCAAGCCAATTGGGTTGGCTTGTACTTGCCCAAAAGGTCTTAATGTTGCTTGGGTCATTGTAATTTTCCTTGTATTTCAGTGACTATGTTTTTTCAGACAACTTCCGAATCCCAGCACCGCTCTAGCCAGTCCACTAACTCTTGGCGAGAAGCAACAAATTGCTGCACAGTACTGCGAATGAGAATCGCAGCGATGCCAGTATTAGCTTCCACGCGCAGAGAACCATCATCTGGACACGAACAGGGAATCATCAACTCTTGCAGCCGGTGATAGATTTGCCAGCGATCACTCCGGGGAATCTTCACAACTTGACCGACTAAAGCGTTAGAACTAGAGGATTTAAACATCGTTTTTACCATGAGAAAGCTTTAATGTTTCCAGTTGTTGTTCCAGCCGCTGAATGCGCTCTTGCAAAGCGCTAATAACAGCAGCTTCCGCATCAGGAAACTGTCCGTGTTCTAGTGGACAGACTCGCTCACTAGAGTGGCAAATAATTCGACCAGGCACGCCAACTACGGTGCTATAGTCAGGCACATTCCCCAGCACAATCGAGCCAGCACCGATGCGGACGTGATCGCCAATTTGAAGATTGCCCAGCACCTTCGCTCCCGCACCCACCACGACATTTTTTCCCAGCGTGGGATGGCGCTTGCCGGTTTGTTTCCCAGTACCGCCGAGGGTAGCACCCTGGTAAATCAGCGTGTAGTCTCCCACTACGGCAGTTTCACCAATTACAACGCCCATGCCGTGGTCAATAAACACACCCGAACCTATTACCGCACCGGGGTGAATTTCAATTCCCGTCAAAAACCTGGCGAGATGAGAAATCAAGCGGGGGATAAAACCAACCCCGTGCTTATGCAGCCAGTGGGCAATGCGATGCAAGAATAGTGCATGCAAGCCTGGGTAGCAGCACAGCACCTCCAGCCAGTTGCTTGCTGCCGGGTCCCGCTCAAAGATAATGCGAAAATCACTCAGCAGTAACTGCAACCAGGGAGCGAGTAGATTTGGCTTGGAAAGGGTATATGCTTTCGTTGCGAGTCCTGCCTCGGCTGGAAAGCCGCCCGTACTCGAAAGCAGCGTTTTCACCACAGAGGCATTGGCCGAATCGGGTAAAGTGCAGGTTTTGGGAGTCCGGAAGAGGTCGAAGGGCTGTAGCATCGAATTTTGTGGTTGAAACAAGCGTGTGCTGTTCTTCTTGCTAATTAATATCAGATACCTCTCACTAAGGCAGTGATCCGGTGTGGATCAGATTTATTGGATTAATTAAGGTTGTACTCACCAGCCCTCAACCCTGATTTGAGCGGCATTCAATTTTTTTTTGGGTAGGGGTGCTGGTGTTTATTGGCAAAGGGACGAGTATTTATGGGCAGGGGGGCTCGTATTTTTGTACTCAATGGGAGCAGAGGAGCTTGCTTGAGCAGAGGAGCAGGGGGGAAAAGAGTTCATGCTTTCATTCAAGCCAATAAATGTTGCTTTGAAGAGAGTCTTTAGACATTGAAAAGAAAAATTTGTGCTCATATTGCTAGCAACGAGGCACAAGGCATCCTTACTTCAAGCCCCTACCTTCAGATATGGGGTTTGCCCTCCTGTGACCCTCTGCTCAAGAAAGCTCAAGAAAGCCTAAGAGAGCCCCTAAATCCAGGGAAGTTTTGAGTACAGGGTTGAACGCAAAAACAATTGAGAAAGCTGCCCTCAAACCCAGGCTAGGATTGGGGTTGAGCTTGAGTACAAAAATACCTGTTCCCCTGCCCCTTAAATACTTGTACCCCTGCCGCAAAATACTAGTACCCCTACCCCAGATCTTTTTTTAAATTCCCATCTGAGCAGGGTTTAAGGCTTTGAGTACAACCTTAATTATTCCAATAAATCTGAATCGGGTTCAGGTGCAATGCCCAGTTTGAGTCCGGCTGATATAAACCTAATAACGCCAGCAGACACTTAACCTACTGACACAAGACAATTCTCGCTCTTGGTTTCAGGTAAGTGGAGCAACGTGAGCGATCGCGTTAACCACGGCGTCGGCCCCAGTTATCTGAATCCCCGAACTTCAATCCGAAGTTATCGAAAAAGTTACCTGTGATTTTTACCAGCAATATCGGCAAAATCTGCAAGGAGTGTAGCGTTGGCTTACACAATTACCAGCAAATGTATTTCCTGCCATCTATGTGACTTTGTATGTCCCACCGGCGCAATCAAGCAAGTTGCCGGGAACTATTCGATTGACCCCAGCCTCTGTAACAACTGCGTTGGTCATCATACTGTGCCCCAGTGTGTGGCAGCCTGTCCCACTAATAACGGCTGTATTCCTCTGAATACCTCTACTGATTACTGGGATACGTGGTTTGTCACATACAACCGCCTCTTGTCGCAGCTACATCAGTCAGAGCAGCCTGATTACTGGTTTCAGTGGTTTGATGCTTATTCCCAGCAATTGTCTAAACAGCTTCAAGAGCGTAAGCTCCAGACCGCAGGCGTGGCACTATGAGTCTGATTTAAACCCAGAAAAGAACTGCTGAGTTTATTACTTAACAGGAGGATAGCCTATGCAGCCAGATGAGGATGAATTGGAGTTAAACTTGGCGCCGGTGTTTGAAATCGGTGAAAAGGTAAGGGTTCGCAAGCTAATCCGAAACGATGGCACTTTTCCGGGGCAGGAAATCGGCGCAACGCTTGCGAAGAAAGGCGATGTCGGCTATGTCGCCACCATTGGCACGTTCCTGCAAAGTTTTTACATCTACGCGGTGCATTTCTTGCCAACGGGCTATGTCGTGGGTTGCCGCAAACAAGAACTAGAACTCGTTGAGGAAGATCAAATGAAAGTCATGCTGAATCGCAATGCCGCCGGGAACCTAATGGTCTACGTTCCCAAGAAAGACCTGGAGGAAGAAGTCGTCAAGGAAACAGATTCAGAGCAGGGAAAGATTTTCACTCTGGCGAACGGTTGGGAACTGGCAATTCCCTCTATGGAGGAACCGATGCGGATACCCCAGACTGTAGAGGCTAAGCGACTATCGTAAATTTTTAATGCACTAGCAAACCCCCACACTGATCCAGCGCGTAGGACAACCCCGCCATGAGGCATAATTTTATGGACAATTCTCGAGACTATCAACGCTCACAATTCAGCTTAGAAGGACAGTTCCTGGAGTTTGTCATGGAGCGGGGCAAACTCAAACACCTGCGAATTGCGGTGGCAGACTATGAATTGCAAATCAAGCTTTCTAAGCAGGCTCTAGCCTCTTTAGTGGAACAGAGTCCTACCCTGGTCTTACGCCCCTGGGACTCAATTCAGATTTCTGGGGAAAAGAAGCTAGATCAGCAGACAGGGGAACTAAAACTGAAAGCATATCATCTTAAAAAGGATGTAGCTTCCTTGCCTGAAAGCGAAGCGTCTTATCCTTCATGCCCTCTCCCTCACCCCTCGGCAAAGGTTTTATCTGTTAGCCCGAAAGCGAAGATTCTGGTCTGTCAAAAGTCGGGTTGCCTCAAGAAGGGTGGAAAGCGACAATTGCAAGAACTAGAGGCGGCTTTGCGTGCTCACGGTCTGCAAGACCGGGTGGTGATTGAGCCAACAGGGTGCATGAAACACTGCTCCTCTGCACCGAACATGGTTCTAAAGCCAGGTAACAAGCGTCTGAGCGGAATGAAACCCGAAGCGATCGCGGTACTGTTAGAAAACCTGAGTTCAAAGTGATTTATATCTCAAGTAAGAAAGGCTGGATCTGATTGATAATCCAGCCCACTTTTGATGAATGCTACCTGATTCAGCTGAAAGCTCACACCAACCCCAACACCCGACGCAACAGCATCTGGTCTTCTGCCTTAGCTCGAAAGCGATCATTTTCAATATCTCGAATCCAGCTCTGGCTCTTACCCGTCTTCTGGGCCACCTCTCTCTGGCTGAGCTGGAGACCTTTTCTCGCCGCCGTAATCTGCTCACCAGAAAGTATGGGCTGCGTCTTTGACTTGTTTTTTGTCTTCGAAGGCGTTAGCTTATTTTTCTCAAACTCAGCCTGGGGCTGCTCCCATTCTGGCGGCAGCTTAAACCACAAAATGCGGCCATTCATTAACAGATTCCACTTGCCACGCGGGCTAGAGTCTGTCAACCGCGTTTTGCCACTGCCATCATTCATCCAGAATTCCAGCGCTGCCTCTGCATCTTCTGGCAAATCCACTAGTGCAGTTCGGCAGAAGTAACGCACCAGATTAGACAGACTCTGGGTAGCCTTCAAACTTCCACAAAAATGGTTTAGCCATCGTGCGGTTGTAGTAGGCAATAAAGTCTAAAAGCTTCTGCT
>JAABUQ010003565.1_pt1 | contig 28268 bp, 26 predicted proteins | sample 5560001 | NCBI WGS metagenome assembly JAABUQ01 (sample SAMN10711888, study PRJNA513371) | rock metagenome | isolation source: Antarctica rocks | place: Antarctica: Victoria Land, Finger Mt nord | collected 2015-12-18 | reverse complement strand
TGGACGCAAAGCACCCAAAGGATGAGTCGCCACTACTACTTCTGGCAAGCCCCCAGTTGTCTAGAGATCTTGTGGGCCGTTCAAGCTAGCTGTTGTGGGGAGCCAGTGCCTGGTGCTCGAGCGGCGGCCGCAGGCCGTCTGCCCGCATGTCGCGCAGCGGCATGTTCGAGCGCACCACTGGCACCTTGTCGAAGTTGTAGGGCGGCGGCGGCGACGTCGTCGCCCACTCGAGCGTGTTGCCGCCCCAGGGATCGTCGCCGGCGGGCGGCCCATGCTTCCAGCTCACCACCAGGTTGTAGATGAACACGAGCACCGAAGCGGCGATGACGAAAGAGAAGACAGTGATGAACATGTTGGTTGCACCCCAGCCCTCCTCACCGAACCCGCCTGGGTAGCTGTAGATCCGCCGAGCCATGCCCTCCAGGCCGAGCGTGTGCATGACCAGGAACGTGCCGTTGAAGCCGACGAAGAAGAGCCAGAACGACCACTCGCCGAGCGTCTTATTGAGCATCCGGCCGGTTATCTTGGGGAACCAGTACTGGGTGCCGGCCAGCAGTGTGAAGACGCTGCCACCCACCATCACGTAATGGAAGTGCGCTACCACATAGTAGGACTGGTGCAGCTGCGTATCCACAGGCACTGAGCTGAGATAGACGCCTGTGATGCCGCCGATGAGGAAGGTGGCCATGAAGCCGAAGACATACTTCATGGGCACCTGGAAGTCGATGGAGCCTCCCCACGCGGTGGCTATCCAGTTGAAGAACTTGATGCCTGTGGGAACCGCGATAAGCATGGTCATGACCATGAACCAGGTCTCCACGTAGATGTTCATGCCGACTGTGAACATGTGGTGCGCCCAGACGGCCATGGAGAGGAACACGATGCCGAACAGCGCCGCCACCATGGAGGTGTAGCCGAAGATCGGCTTGCGCGCAAACACCGGAACGATCTCCGAGACCATGCCGAAGCCAGGCAGTATGAGGATGTACACCTCAGGATGGCCGAAGAACCAAAAGAGGTGCTGGAACAGCACAGGTCGGCCTCCGTTGCTGGCGAAGAAGGTGGTGCCGGCCTGACGGTCGAGCTCCAACAGGAAGAGGGCCGCAGCCAGCGGAGCGCCGACCGCCAGCAGCAGGATCGAGGTCGAGATCTGAGCCCAGACAAAAAGCGGCAGCCGCGAGAACCTCATGCCCGGTGCACGCAGGGCCACGATGGTGGTCAGGAAGTTGACGGAGGCCATGATGCCGCTGACGCACCAGAGAATGAGGCTGAATGCCCAGAGGTCAACGCCGAGCCCGGGATTGAACTGCTTGGTGCTCAGGGGCGGATAACCGGTCCAGCCGGCATCCATGGCTCCGCCCGTGAAGAAGCCGGCGTAGTAGATGGCGATTGACATCGGGATTAGCCAGAAGCCCAGCAGGTTGACTCGCGGAAAGGCCATGTCACGAGCGCCGATCAGGATCGGCACCATGTAGTTGGCGACGCCTGTCATAAAGATCGTCACGAAGAAGAAGATCATCGTCGTGCCGTGCGCGGAGAGCAGCTGGTTGTAGGTCTCGGCGTCGATGACCTTCAGGTTCGGCTGCGCGAGCTGGATGCGCATCACCAGCGCCAGGATGCCGCCGAGCACGAAGGCGAGCATGCCTGTGGTCATGTACATGATCCCGATCAGCTTGTGGTCGGTTGTCGTGAGCCAGAGGCTGATCGGCTTGAAGAAGGTGTCGTCGTAGCTCTTCGGACGGGGCGGCGCTAGAACACTCGCCATCTATCTCTCTCCTGCCTGGCTCACGATGAACTGGCCCCCTGGCCAGAGGGGGAATAGCCGGTGCCGCTGGGACGAGGCGAAGGGCTCGCGCCGGCTCCGGGCGAAGCTCCCGGGGATCCACTCGGAGCTGCACTTGGGCGGGAGCTGGGTGACGGCGCCGCCGATGGCGACGGAGCTGTCGACGGCGACGGAGCCCCGGCCTTGGCCTTCGCCTCCAGGCTCGTGCGCTTGAACGACTCGTAGTCGGCGTCTGACACCGCCTTCACGCGGATCTGCATCGTGTAGTGGCCCTGTCCGCAGAGTTCGGTGCACTCGCCGCGCCACTCTCCCGGCCGATCGACCTTGAACCACATCAGGTTCTGGTAACCCGGCACCAGATCCGCCTTGCCCGCCAAGTCAGGGACCCAGAAGCCGTGGATCACGTCCTTGGAGTCCAATCGGAGGCGAACGAGCTTGCCGGTGGGGATGACGAGCGGCGTCGGCTGCAGGCCCTCCGAGCTGACTGTGAAGCCCTCCGGGTAGGTGTAGTCCCAGCCGTACTGGTGACCCACCACGTGGATGTCCACGTCCGGGTTGTCCGAAGCGGCCGCCGTGTAGTCGCGCTGCAGGGTTATGAACGAGAACAGGCCTATGAGGAAGACGATGAGCAGCGGTCCCGCTGTCCAGCCGATCTCCATGAGCCGGTGGCCGTGCCACTGCGGCGGCTGGTAGTCCTTGGGCTGGCGGCTGCGCCGAAAGCGGATCATCACCGTCAGGAGCAGGCCTTCCACGAGCAGGAAGATCAGGATGGCGAAAACCGAGATGAGCAGGTAGAGGTCGTAGATGTGGCGGCCGTTGGGCGAATTTCCCTTGGGGACGATCGGGCTCAGACCGCTGCCGCCGCTCTCGGCAGCCGACGCGGCGGTGGCCAAGGTCAGCCCGAGCAGGACCACCAAGGGCAACGCGATTAGAGCGCGACGAAGCCAGGCCTGCCCACGCATCACGCCAAGTATAGGGATGGCCCCAAATCCGCCACGCTGTCGCAAGAGCTGCCTGGGATGGGTTTTCCGAGCCCAGGAGTTGGCCGCCAGAAGTCGGCTTGGGCGACCTCGGTGGGACACGTTCGACCCTTACTGTCGACTAGAATCGCAGGCAAAGTGTCTCGAGCGACCAAGCCCACCTTCGTGGACGTCAACAGTCCTGCGCTGGCGATCAATTGCCCGAACTGCGGTCTCCTCACAGCCCGCTTCGGCCAGTACTGCCGTAACTGCGGCTACTCGATCTGGCCGTCGAGCCGATTCGCCTCGGCCGCGTTCCAGGCCTGGCGAGAGGTCGATCCGGCCCGGCGGGACTGCAGCCGCTTCGATCTCGAGCCGCCGCTGAGACCCGAGGATCACGTAGTGGTCGTCGACTTCGAGCGGAAGGCGCACGAGCTCGGCATTCACATGCCACCCGGGTCCAGCTATCCGATCATCATCTGCCTCGGCCTGTTCTTCATGGCCCTTGCCGCCGTTCCCTTTGCCACGCCTGCCCGGCTGGTGCTCGCCGTCATCGGCCTCGCCATCTTCCTGTTCGGTGTCATCGGTTGGGTGGTCGTCGAGGACACCCGGCACTTTCCGGGCTTCGAGGCGGCCAGCCAGGGTGCCCATACGGAAGCCATGGCGGCCGCCCCGGCGGCGGCTCAACCCACTGAAACTCGGGTCGAGGAGGTGCACTGATGGCGGTCGCCCAGGCGCCGCGGGCGCACTTCGAGCCGGCGCCCAAGGAGCCCAGCTTCCATGTCGGTGTCATGGGCATGTACATCTTCCTGGCCTCCGAAGTCATGTTCTTCGGCAGCCTGTTCGCCGTCTACGCCTACCTTTTCGCTTCCCACGGCCAGTGGCCGCCGCCCGGGACCAAGGCTGTCGAGTACTGGCCGCTGCCCACCATCAACACAGCTGTCCTGCTCTCCAGCGGCATCACGTGCCACTTCGGACTGGAAGCGCTGCGCCACGGTTCGCGCCTGGGCAAGGGCGCCCTGGTGGCCGCTGGCGCGTTGGCTTTCTTCGGCGGCGCCGACCTGCTGTTCGCCGCGATTTCGGCCGTGTCGGGTTTGTGGTTCGAGGTCGGCCTGGCTCTGTTCGGCGCGATCATCCAGGGCGCCTGCATAGCCGTTGCCTTCAGCGTCGGGCCGTTCGGCGCTCCGCGCATGACCTTCTATGGGCTCTGGATCGGCACCATCCTCCTCGGCGTGGCCTTCGAGGCCGGCCAGGCCTTCGAGTTCGCGACCGCCCACATCAAGCTGACCACCAACCAGTTCGCCAGCGCCTTCTTCACCATGACGGGCTTCCACGGGGGCCACGTGGCGGGTGGCTTGATCCTGCTGACCCTGGTCCTGGGTAGGGCGCTGAAGGGACAGTTCGATACCCAGCACCACGTCGGCCCGGCGGCGATCACTCTCTACTGGCACTTCGTCGACCTGGTCTGGATCTTCCTGTACGGCATTCTCTACTTCGCGATCGGCGTCAGCGCAAGCGCCCACTGAGGTTCAGCCGTCGCTGGGCAGGGGCGAGGTTTTCGGGAGCCGCCCCGCCCTTTAGCCGCGTCTTGCTGAGAGAGAGGTGTGGCTAGGGGGTTGGGGTTGGCGTCGGCTGCGGCCCTGCCTCGATCTTCTCCACCCGGATGATGAAGATCAGGGTCGCGTTCGCCGGGATGGGTCCCGAGCCCTGACTGCCGTAGGCAAGGTCGGGCGGGATCGTGAGCCGGCGCTCCCCGTGCACGCGCATTCCGGGCACGCCCTCATTCCAGCCCGGGATCACTGGCGTGCAGTCGCCGCTGGGCTGCGCGGCCGAGCTGAGGATGGCGCAAAGCGTCTGGTTGCGGTCCAGGCTCGAGTCGAACTCCTGACCGCTGGAGAGCCAGCCTGTGTAGTTGACCCGAACCGACGAGCCAGGTTGCACCTTGTCCCCAGTGCCGATCTTGAGGTCGACGTACTGCAGGCCGTCGGGGAAGGTGACCTTCTTGCCGTTGGCTCCCATGTCGAACGTGAAGGCGCCGGGCGAAGGAGTCGGTGTCGCGACCTGGACGCCGGCCGTCGGTCCGGCGTTGGCGCTGCTGCCGGGATCGGGATAGCCGCAGGCGCTGAGCCCCAGCAGCAGCAGCAAGGAGCTGGCAGCGCCGAATCGCCTCATGCCTCGCCGATCTCGATGCTCTGAATCTCGTCTCCGGGCTTGATCTTCGCCAGAACCTCCTGACCCGAACGCACCCGGCCGAAGTGGTTGTAGACGCCCGAGTGAGCGAGATGCGGAGCGTCCTCCAGCACCAAGAAGAACTGCGAGCCACTCACGCCGAGAGCGCTGGAGGCCATCGCCAGTGAGCCCTTGGTCCAGGCCGCCGGGTTGGTCTCGTCGGGCAGCTTGTAGGGAGGCCCACCTGTGCCGTCGCCGTCAGGGTCACCGCCCTGGACCACGAAGCCAGGCACCACCCGATGAAACGTGAGCCCGTTGTAGAAGCCGCTGCGCGCCAGGTGAACGAAGTTGTTGACGGTGACCGGGGCAGCCATCGGCGCCAGCTCCACCTGAACCTCACCATGGACCGTCGTGAGCCGCGCTGTGTAAGACTTCTGGCTGTCGATCGACATTGCCGGCGGGGAGGAGGATTGGTTCACAACTGCGCAATCCTACCGAGCGGGCTCCCGCACGCGGGCCACCAGGACTGCCGCCAGGAGCAGGGTGGCGCCGGCCAGGCAGAGGAGACCTGTCGACGGGCCCCAGCGAGCGGCGATGCTGCCACCGCCGAGCGGTCCCAGAGCGAATCCGAGCGCAGTCGCGCTCGAACTGAAGCCGAAGATGCGGGCTTGGATCGAAGCGGGCACCTCCAGTCCGAGCATCGCCGAGAGCGCCGGACTCGTGGCTCCGAACATGAGGCCGAGGAAGCCGGCGCTGAGCACCATCGTCCAGGCCATGGTGCCGAGGCCGGCGAGCGCCAGCCCAGCCCCCACACCCAGCGCGGTAACTACAGCCAGGCGCCGGTAGCCGAGGCGCCGAGCAAAAGGGGCATAGAGCACTGCTGCCGCTGCACTGCTCAAGCCCGAGATGCCAAAGGCGACGCCGGTGATCGTGGCGGCGCCGCTGGGTATCACGGTGAGCAACTTTAGGACAAGCAGCGGACTGAAGCCACTGTAAGCCGTCTGGAGAATGGCCTGACAGATGAGGAGCGCGCCGATCGCGGCCAGGGCATGGGGACCGCTCTGCCGGAGCGTGATCAGGGCAGTCTCTGCCTTGGCTTTGCTGCGCGGGACCATAGTCTCCCTGATCAGCAGTGCAGCGCCCAGCGCGGCCAGGGCCAGCATTCCGCCGCCAACCCAGAAGACCGCGCGCAGCCCCAGCTTGCCGGCCGCGATGCCGCCCAGGAAAGGCCCCATCGCCGAGCCCACGGCAACCGCCGAGGTGAGGACACCCAGCGCCCAGCCAACTCGGGCGCGCGGCGTTCCCGTAGCGACCAGGGCGGTCGCCGCTCCGACTGTGCCGGAGCTGGCTCCCTGCAGAAAGCGCAGCACTATCACGTCTCCCGGCCCCCGGGCAAAACCGAGGAGAGTAAGGGTGACCGCCCCGCCGACCATCGCCCGCACCAGCATCGACTTGCGACCGTAGCGGTCGGCGACGATGCCCCAGAGGGGGCTGGCGACCATCAGCGCCAGTCCCGAGGCGCCACCCGCCAGCCCTGAGAAGAAGGCGAGCTGGTCCTGGCGGTGGACGCCCAGGTCCTTCAGATAGAGAGGTAAGAAGGGAAAGGCGAAAGCGAAGCCGAGGATGGCGGTGAACTGGGCGACCCAGAGTACTGCCAGGTTGCGCCGCCAGTCGGGGAGGCGTGGCTCTGGCTCTGGCGGCGGGGCCGGCTGGGGGTGGGCGCTCACGCGCCAAAGAGAGAGAGCCGGACCACTACTGTCTAGAATAGGCGCCGGCGTCGCCAGGGCGGCTAGCTCAGCTGGGAGAGCGCTAGCTTGACATGCTAGAGGTCGGCGGTTCGATCCCGTCGCCGCCCACCATGCCTCACTTCGAATACATTCGGAGCGTCAGCTTTCGAATTCAACCTGCAAGAACTATGCTTCTCGGATGCAGTAGCTAATGGTATCATGCAGGCGCTTTGTCTCAGACGCCGCTGTCTCGATTGATCGAAGACTACCTTGCCCACTGCCGGGCCAAGGGTCTCTCACCCAACACGGTGACCGGTGCCTACGCTTACCCGCTCCGCAAGGTATTCATCCCGTTTTGCGAGCGGGAGCGGATCGCCGACCCGACCAAGCTGAGTGGCCGGCTCCTCGATCGGCTCTCTGCTGACCTGCTCCAGAATGGAGGTCCACGGGGGCCCCTCTCGCGGGTGACCGTGCACAGTTACCTGCGGCCCATCAACCACTTTCTGGCCTGGGCCCGCGAGGAGGGTGAGGTGGGGGAGGTCAGGGCGCAGCTGCCGCGCCTGCCAAAGCGCGACATCGAGGTATTGAGCCGTGACGAGATCGAGCTAATGGAGGACACGGCGCGCACCGAGCGCGACAAGCTGATCATCAGGCTTCTCGCGGACACCGGGATCCGGGTCGGGGAGCTGATCGGCCTCCGTGTCTCGGACCTCGTCGAGCGTGACCGCAAGCAGTACCTGCGGGTGCGTGGAAAGGGCGACCGCGAGCGCCTGGTGCCCATTCCCGCTCTCTACCGCCGGCTCCGGCGCTATGCCGACCGCGGCCGACCCCAGGACGCCACGAGCGACCGGCTATTCATAGCCCTCAAACGGCGGCCCGGGGGCGACAACGAACCGCTCACCGAGTCGGGTGTTCAGCAGATGATGCGCAACGTGGCCAGGCTGGCCGGCATCGAGCGGCGCATCCATCCCCATCTGTTCCGCCACTCGTTCGCCACTTGGCAGCTCACGCGCGGCATGAATCCGATCCAGCTGGCCCAGATCCTGGGCCACTCGAGCCTGGCCATGATCCAGCAGGTCTACGCGCATCTGGCGCCGTCCGACGCCTACGAGGCGATGCTGCGTACCCTTCCCGCCGACGCGGTGTGAGCTCGAGCCAGCGGCTGCTTCACGAGTTCTACGTGCAGCCGTACGCCGGTTGGAAGCTCAACGGGGCCGCCGTCCGGCGCCACCTCGACCGCATCCTCGACCTCCTCGCAGATCCGTGCCTCGGCAGTCGGCTCCGCCATCCGCCTCGTGGCGAGTCGGAAGTCCGCTGGGACGACTTCTGCAAGCTGGACCTGCCCGGCAACCTCCGCATTCTTTATCGCTGGGTGCCGGAGGTCCCGGCCGTCCTCATCGAGCGCATTGGACCTCATCTGGGAGAGGGGGTGCGCGGCGATGTCTATGAGCTTCATCGCCTGTCCCACCGGCTGCCGCCGGCACACAGCCACGCGCACCTGGAAGTCCGGCCATGCTGCGACGATTCGATGGCGCCTTACCGGAGCGTCGCCGCGAGCCGTGCGCGCAACGTTCTGCTCAGGCTAGCGCGGCGCTGAGGCGGGAAAGCTTCTCGCGGGTCTGCTTCGACAGCACGCCATCGCCTCCGGGCCAGAGGAGAGGCTCCTGTCCTCGTCCGCGCCTTCGGCCCACAGCGGTCGCCTGGCGCTCGGAGTCGGCCAGCTCTCGCAACCAGCGGCGCACGTAAGGCAAGGCGCGGCCACGCCCAACGTCCATCCTCCAGAGGTCGAGCGCGGTCTTCGTCCCCAGCACGCTGCCGGTCGACACGAGCAAGCCGCGGTTGCCCGGGCCCCGTGCCGCCTGCAGCACCCCAGCTTTGATCCAGGCATGGACGCTCGGCTTGCTGATGCCGAGCTCCTGGGCCGCATCGGCCACGGTGAGGCCGGGCATCCCGGAAATGAGAGCCCGGCCGTCCCTGCTGAGCCTCTCGGCCACATCGGGACGGACAGAGCGAACTTCCTCGGCCTGGGTCAGCACGTCGCGGATGATCTCAAGGGTGGTCACGTTTCTTTATAGGGTCAATCTTACCGCCGTTAAGAAGATGGTTACCAGGCCCACTTGCCTGTTGTCGGCCCGGACCGAACATCACCGCCGGTTGAATCAGTTCCTCTGCGCCTTGTATGACCGAGACCTTGATGAGCGCCAGGGCGATCTTCCGCAGCGTGGCGGTGGATACGGCGCGACCGTTCAGTGCGGCGGACAGGGTGGCGGGGCTGACACTGGCCAGGCAGGCGAGGTCCCTCGCGTGGAGACCCCGGCGGGCGATCTCCAAAGCGAGCTGGGAAGAGTTGATCCTGATCGCTGCCATCAACGAAGAGTCTTGCTCCCTCAACGGGCCGATGGACACCCCGCAGGCCACTTCACTCGCAAGCTTCCACACAAGTTCCGTTGACGTTCGGTCCCCGTGCCATCACGGCTGCCCCGCCCCCGCCGAAGAGAGTCAGTGGAGCCAGGCCCGCGGTCGTTGCGGCGGGTGCCGGCGGTCTACCTCCAACTGTCCCGACCTCCGGCCGGCCTTGTTCTTCGCCTGGCTGGCGCGCGAACATCCGCAAAGAGGAGGTTCGAGGATCTGGGCATCGACGCGGTCCGCGCCGACCCCAACTAACGCGGCGCGGCGCTCTCCATCGTCGCGACCCGGTCCTATGCGGATTTCCTCGCCAGTCCCCGCGGCGCTATCGGGCTCCCCAGGCCCTTAGCCCTCGTCGCGCTCCTTGGACTGCCGGTTGTTCACGATCGCGCTTCGGTCACCGGCCTTGACTGCCCGGCAGCACGCTGAATCGACCGGGGTATGTTGATCGGCCAGGAGGAACAAGCCATACCCGGGCTGACTGAACTGCTGCTGCGTCTTCTGATGTCGGCGGCCCTGGGCGCTGCGGTCGGCCTCGAACGGGAGGTATCAGGCCAGCGGGCTGGACTCCGCACCCACCTGCTCGTTGGTCTCGGGGCCTGCATCTTCACGGAGGCCTCGGCGTTCGGCTTCGCCTACTTGGAAAGCCGCCCATCTCAGACTGCGCTCGATCCCTCCCGCATCGCGGCCCAGGTGGTTTCAGGTATCGGCTTCCTGGGCGCTGGGGCGATCCTGCGCTACGGCATTAACGTACGCGGGCTGACCACCGCTGCCAGCCTCTGGGTGGTCGCGGCGCTCGGTCTCGCGACCGCTCTCGGCCTCTACGCTGAGGCGGCACTGGCGGTGGCGATTACCATACTGGCCCTCGTTGGGCTGCGCCCGGTGCGGTCGCGTCTCCGTCAACGGCGGCGGTCGAACCGGGCGGAGCTGAGCGTGGACGCCGATCAGACCCTCGATCTCGGCGCGCTCGCCCGCCCGTTGGCGGACGCCAGGGTGCGCATCGACAACATCCGGATCCAGGAACGAGAGGACGAAGAGGCGCGCCAGGTCGTGCTGCTCCTCAATCTCGGACGGGCAGACCGGGGAAAGGAGGAGCTCCTCGCCAGCATTGCGGCGGTGAGTGGCGTCCGCGAGGCTGAGTGGCGTCGGTAAGGCGGTTAGCATGACGGCCCATACAGCGATCGGGACCCTCCCCCGAGCTGCGCCCCGTGGTTTACCTTGCCCTTCATAACGTTCCTTACCGGCACCCCCAACTGAGCGGGGGCTTTTTGAGCGGTGAGGCCCCGGAGCGTTCCGCGGCGGCAAGTCCTCGGGCACCTGGCCGCCTAGCCGAACCGAGTGTCTGTCCGCAAGAGGATCCCTGGGCTGTCAGGATGACGGCCGGTCCTCGACGGCGGCGCTGGTGAGATAGTCGCAGTTGTCATATCCCAGGGAGCTGATCTCTGGCCACCGAGCATGATCCCATGCCGGGTGGCCTGCTTGTGGAGGTCGGCGGTGAGGCCATCCGAGGCCGCGGTGTGCGGTTGGCTAGCTGGGGCGCGGCGGCAGGAAGGTCCAACAGTGCTCACAGCACCAGCCGGGGGCGCCCTTCGCCAACTATGCGATCACTGGCCTCGCTGACGGATAGCCTTCCTGTTTCTGGCGCAGCTTTCTCCACTTCGACGACGCTTCCACCACCTCTTCTCCTGCCTGCCTGAAGTCGCAGCTCGCGCCATCACATCTTCGGCCGCCCCGGCGACCCAGTACTTCAATCCCTCTTTCTGATCAACATGCCGGTGAGTCGTACGATCCCATGCACTTGCACCCTGGGGGAGCGGGACCGGATCCGAACCTGATCGTGGCGGAACCTTGGCGGAAGATTCTGGGTTAAGTGGCCCAAGCCGTGCGCCGCCCGGGACGGCGGGCGAAAACTCGCGGCGATGCTCAGTCTCGGCAAGATGGCGGCCGGCCAGGAGCGCTACTACACCGAGACGGTGGCGCAGGGTCGCGAGGACTACTACCTGGGCAAGGGGGAGGCGCCGGGCCGCTGGCTCGGTCGGGGCCCCGACGAGCTGGCCCTCCAAGGCGAGGTTAGCGCAGAAGCGCTGGGCCGCCTCCTCAACGGCTCTGATCCAATTAGCGGTGCTCAGCTGGGGCAGCTCCAGGCCCAGGATCGAGTGGCCGGCTGGGACGCCACCTTCAGCGCTCCCAAGTCGGTCAGCCTGCTCTGGGCGCTCGGCTCGCCGGACGTATCAAGCCACGTCCGCCACGCCCATGAGCATGCGGTCGAGAAAGCTCTCGCTTACCTGGAGGAAGAGGCCGCCCGGGGCCGGCGGGGAGCCGGCGGCCAGTACCAGGTCAAGACGAGGGGCTTTATCGCCGCCGGCTTTCGGCATCGCACCTCGAGGGCGCTTGACCCTCAGCTCCACACCCACGTCCTGATCGCCAATCTGGTCCAGGGCCGCGACGGCCGATGGGGAGCCCTGGACGGGCGCCTTCTCTATGCCCACGCTCGAACGGCGGGCTTCCTCTATGAGGCCGAGCTCCGACAGCGCCTGACCCAGTCGCTGGGGGTGGAGTTCGGGCCGGTCCGGAACGGAATCGCCGAGCTGGCCCAAGTGCCCAGGTCGGTGCTGCGGACCTTCAGTCGACGCCGGCTGGAGATCGAGCGCCGGCTGGAGGAGCGAGGTGAAGAGAGCGCCAGAGCGGCCCAGGTGGCGGCGCTCGACACCCGGGGACGAAAGCCAGAGGCGGTAGATTGGCCCACGCTCAGCGGCGAGTGGCAGGAGCGGGCAGAGCGGGAAGGCTTCGGTGCCACCGTGATCGAGGCGCTGCTCGGGTGGGTGGCTTGGGAGCGCCTGACACCTGAGCGCGCGGAGGGAATGCTGGAGCTGCTCTCGGGGCCGGAAGGACTCACCAAGCAGATCTCCAGCTTCTCTCGCCGAGACGTGCTCCGAGCGATCGCCCAGGAACTCGGGCAAGGAGGATCGGTGGAGCTGATCGAGTCGCTGGCGGACGGCCTGCTCGCCTCAGAGCGCGTCGTGCCACTGCAAGGCCCGGCCAGCCATCGCAGCGGCGACGTGATCGCCGTCCGCGGCCAAGGCGGCGACGGCAAGCTCAAAGCAGTACCCACCGATCTGGAACGCTGGAGCACGCCTGAGATGCTGGCCACCGAAGCAAGCCTGCTGCTGGGTGCCAGTGCCAGGTGCAGGGCCAGCGTAGGGCTGGCCAGTCGCGAGGCCGTGGAGTCGGCCATCGCCCGACGGCCCATCCTTCAGAACAGCAGCGAGCAACGGGCGATGGTGGAGCAGCTGGCCAGCTCGGGCGCCGGGGTGGAGGTGGTCCGAGGCAAGGCCGGCTCGGGCAAGACCACGGCCCTGCAAGGTCTCAACGAGGCCTGGAAGAACTCAGGTTTGCAGGTCTATGGCCTGGCCCTGGCCGGTCGCACCGCCCAGCGCCTGCAGGCCGAGACTGGCGTCTCCTCCATGACCATCGAGCAGCTATGGGTCCAGATGGGCCGAGGCTGGCAGCTGCCCTCCGGGTCGGTGCTGGTGGTCGACGAGGCGGCCATGGTCGGGACCAGACGCCTGACCTGGCTGGCAGAAAAAGCGGAGAGTGTCGACGCCAAGCTGGTCCTGGTCGGTGACGATAAGCAGCTGGCCGAGATCGATGCCGGAGGGGGATTCAGAGGGCTGGCCGAGCGGCTGGGAGCGATGACGCTGACCGAGAACCGGCGCCAGGCCCAGAGCTGGGAGAGGGAGGCCCTGGAGGCGATCAGGGAGGGCGAGCCGGGCGAGGCGCTGGCGGCCTATCAGGAGCGAGGGGCGGTTGTGATCGAGGAGACCGGCGATCAGCTCCGGGAGTTGATGGTGGCCGACTGGCTCAAAGCCCGGGAGGCGGGGGAGGAGGTGCGCATGATCGCCCGCCGCCGCCAAGAGGTGGCCGAGCTCAACCGCCGGGCTCGGGCTGCGCTCAAGGAGCGGGGTCAGGTCCTCGGGCCGGAGTTGGACCTGGACGGTGCCAGCTTCGGGGTCGGCGACGAGGTGATTACCAGGCAGAACGACCGCCGCCTCGGGGTGCTCAACGGGACCTCCGGAAAGGTGGTCGCCATCGATTGGGGGCGGGGGCAACTGACCATACGGATCGAGGGTGGGCGAGAGGTTGAGCTGCCGACTGGTTACCTCCAGGGCCAGCGGGAGGACGGCATCCCCTATGTAATGCACGCCTACGCGACTACGGCCCACCTGGCGCAGGGAGCGACCTACGACCGTGCTCTGGTCTTGGCCGGTGGAGAGATCACACGTGAGTGGGGATACGTGGCTCTAAGCCGGGGCCGCCAAGGCAACCGTCTCTATGCCGTCAACGAGCGCCTCTTCGAGATCAGCGGCGAACAGACACATGTTCCGGAGCCCCCCGCGAACGTGATGGGGGTCCTGGCGGGTGGCCTGGAGAAGACAGAGGGCAAACACTTGGCGGCTGACCACATGAGTAGCGGCGAGGACAGGCGCAGCCCCGAGCTGTCGCGGCACGAACGGCAGCTTGCTTGGCTCCGGCAGCACGCGTCGCGATCTCACTCCAGTGCCGGCAGGTACCACTGTGATCCGGAGCGGCACCACGAACGTGAATGGGAGCGTGAACTCTGAGTCGCAACTCGCGCTCGACCTGCACCTACTCACGAGGAGACCTGAACCCGGCTTGGACCGCAGCCATGCACTCCCCGATGGCACCCGGGCTTCGACGAGATCCCAAGCCGGAGACCGGTCCGGTGTTGGTTGAGGAAGAGAAGCATTGCAAGCCCAAGCGCTATGTGGAGTCGCTGTTGCTGAGGGAGGCTATCTGGTGGCGGAGAACCCACCTGGGGCCTCCCATACCGCTCTACGAACGGTCTTGAAGGTCGACGTCAACGTGTCTAAGAGCCGCACGTCGCCGTCTCGCCCACGAGACATCGGTAATCGCAAAGGCACGGCGGCAGAGGCGGTCAGGCCGTCCAATCCGGCTGGAGGACTTAACCGCCCCGGCGGCCACCGGCCCTACCGGCGCCATGGCACTTCGCAACCTGGCCAAATGGTGGCCTCATCCGTCTCCGTGGGCGTGGCTACTGGTACAGGCGAGGCCTAGGCGCAATTGCTGTGTGTCCGCTAACGGAAAGCCCCTTCGGCGGTTCTTAACGTGGACAGCATCGGTGTCTTCGACGTGACTCTCACCCTCTCCGACCGGCTGCCAGTCTTTCCCGGTAATCCGGGTTTTGATCGGCAGCTGGCGCTTGTCATCGACCGCGGTGATGCCGCCAATGTATCGAGACTGGACTTCGGTGCCCACACGGGCACGCACGTAGACGCCCCCGCGCACTTCTTCACCGGCGCGCCGGGCATAGACCAGACGTCGCTGGACGTGCTGCTCGGCCCCTGCCTGGTGGTCGACGCGCAACCGCCGGAGGGCTCTAACCTGGCTCCGGAAAGCTTGCCCGACGGCGACTACGACCGCGTCCTCTTCCGGACCTCGAACTCCGAACGCTGGGCCAACAATGACTATCAGTTCGATCGCGACTTTGTCGCAGTCGGCACCGGCTTGGCCGAGGCCATCGTAAGGCGCGGCATCCGCTTGGTGGGCGTCGATTATCTCTCCGTTGAGAGCTTTCACGCGGAGAAGTCGCATCCCGTGCACCGCCTGCTGCTGAGCCGCGGGGTGGTCATAATCGAGGGACTCGATCTGAGCCGCGTCGCGGCCGGCCTCTACCGGCTCTTGTGCCTGCCTCTCAAGATCGCCGGCTCAGACGCGGGGCCGGCCAGGGTGGTTCTCGAGCAAACAGGAGGAGTGGGTTGAAGAAGATCGCCGCCGAACTGCTGATCGAGCGCCTCATCGATTGGGGCGTGGACACCGTCTTCGGGCTGCCTGGCGACGGCATCAACGGCATCACTGAAGCGCTGCGCCGGCACCAGGACCGGATTCGCTTCATCCTGGTCCACCACGAGGAAGCCGCTGCCTTCATGGCCACCGGCTACGCCAAGAGCACCGGCCGGCTCGGCGTCTGCCTGGCTACCTCGGGTCCGGGCGGCATCCACCTCCTCAACGGCCTCTACGACGCCAAGCTTGACCATCAGCCCGTTCTGGCGCTGACCGGCATGCAGGAGACGCAGCTGCTGGGGACCGGCTATCAGCAGGAGGTGCACCTGGAGAAGCTCTTCCAGGACGTGGCCGCCTACGACGTCATGATCCACACGCCGGTCCAGATCCACACCCTCGTCGACCTGGCCGTCCGCGGCGCGCTGGCCAACCGGACCGTCTCCCACATCACCTTCCCGAACGACATCCAGATCATGGACGCCGACGCCGGCGCGCCCGGCGGTCCCGCGCCCGCGCGAGCGCCAGCGACCTCTCCGGTCTTCATACCGGCCCCGGCCGTCCCCCGCGAGGCCGACTTGCAGCGCGCCGCCGAGGTCCTCAACTCGGGCGAGAGAGTCGTGCTCCTGGCCGGCGCGGGCGCGATCGGCGCCGCCGTGGAGCTGCGCGAAACAGCGGAGCTGCTGGGCGCGCCCATCGTCAAGACCCTCTCGGGCAAGGGCAGCTTCCCGGATGACGGCCCGCTCAACCTGGGCGGCATCGGCCTGCTCGGCACGCTGCCGGGGGAGCACGCGATGGAGCGCTGCGACACGCTCTTCATGGTCGGGACGAACTTCCCCTACACCAAACACCTGCCCGAGCAGGCACGGGTGGTTCAGGTTGACATCAGCGCTGTCCGGGCCGGCAACCGCGTTCCGACCGAGGTGCCGCTGGTCGGCGATTCCAGGGAGACGCTGGCCGCCCTGATCCCATTGCTACACCGGCGCTCCCAGCGCGAGTTCCTGGCCGATCTCCAGAAGGAGATGACTGACTGGTGGGAGCGGATGAAGGCGGTGGCCGACGGGACTCGTGACCCGATCCAGCCTCAGTACCTCATGGAGCTGATCGATAGGCACGCGGCCGAGGACGCGATCCTCTCCTCCGATTCGGGGACCATTGCCACCTGGTCGGCCAGGCACTGGATCATCCGTGGCGGCCGCCGCTTCATGCTCTCTGGAAATTTGGCCACCATGGCGCCGGGCCTGCCCTACACGATCGCGGCGCAGCACGCCCACCCCGGCCGCCAGTGCATCGCCTTCGTCGGTGACGGCGGCTTCGCGATGCTGATGGCCGAGTTCATCACCGCCATCCGGCACGAGCTGCCGATCAAGGTCTTCATCAACAACAACCACGAGTACGGTCAGATCCTCTGGGAGCAGATGGTGCTCGGCTACCCCGAGTTCGGAGTGCGGCACAAGAGCGTCGCGAACTACGCGGCCTTCGCCGAGGCCAACGGGGGATTCGCCGCTCGGGTCGAACGAGCCGTCGACCTGGAGCAGGCGGTCCGGGCCGCCCTGCAGCACCCGGGGCCCGCGCTGGTCGACTGCCTGACCAACCCGGACGAGCCGCCGATGCCGGCCAAGGTCAGCTATGAGCAGGCCAAGGGCTTTGCCGAGGCGTTTCTGCACGGTCAGCCGCGGAAGGCGACGATCGCCAGCACCCTTTTCAAGGACAAGGTCACGGAGCTCCGATCGTGAGGCGCACCCGGCCTCTGCAAGGCATCGACCACTTGGTCAGGAACATCGAGCACGGCCGCTTTGAGCGCATGCTCTCCGGGCTCTCCGCGGTCGCCGCTGTGGTGACGGGACTGGAGATCTACTTCGAGCATGATCGGGCCAGCTTCGGCAATCGCTGGATGTGGCTTCCGATCGGGCTCGCGCCGGCCATGATGGCGGCCGGCATCGCAGGCGTCTTCAGCCGCCGCGCGGCCAAGACGGCGCTGCCTGCGGTGTCGGCCTTCGTCGTGGCCAACGGTCTACAGGGGACCTACCTCCACGTGCGCGGCATTCTGCGCCGGCCGGGAGGGCTGTCGCAGGCCATCTACAACATCGAGATGGGACCGCCGCTTCTGGCTCCGCTGCTGGTGACAGTGGTCGGCGGGATGGGCCTGCTCGCCGCGATTCTGCGGCGTGAGGATTGACGCGAGGATTGAATTGACCGAGGCGAGGGGCGTTCCCCGCTTTCCCGGCTACGACGTGCTGAGCCAACGCAGCCACTGGGATGCGGAGACCTATGCCGCCGTCATGGAACGGCTGGCCCCTCACCTGCAGCGCAGCTTCTTCTCGGAGGCGGAGGAGCGCATCTGCCGTCCCCTGCTCGACCGCCTGCTCGCCAACGATGACGAAGGCCGCCAGGTTCCTGTCTTCGAGATGATCGATCTCCGCCTGGCGACCGGCTCCACCGACGGCTGGCGCTACGCCGACATGCCGCCCGACGCCGAAGCCTGGCGCCGCTCCCTGGCGGAGCTGGAGCGGTTGTCCTTTGCGTCCGCCGGCAGACCCCGGCAGCAGCAAATGCTGGAGGCCGTCAGAACCTCGGACAAGTTCGCGGGGATGCCGGCGCCCCGGCTCTGGAGCCTCTGGCTGCGCTACACCTGCACCGCGTATTACTCCCATCCCTGGGCCTGGAACGAGATCGGCTTCGGTGGTCCCGCCTACCCGCGCGGCTACAAGAACATCGGCATCGACAAGCGGGAGCCGTGGGAGGTGCAGGAGGTCGACGCGCACGACCCTATTCCCTGGGCACAGCGCGTGGAGGCCGCGCGCCACCGTCATGGGGACCCCGAGCGGCAGGCTGGTAGCCGACCTTGAGCACCGACAGCGTCCGCGGCCGCAACGAGTCCGCCTGGCTCCTACCCGACCCCGCCGGACAGGTGCGGACGCCTTGGGCGCTGCGCGACCGGATGCGCCGCTTCTCAGACACGGACGAGGTCGACGCACTCATCGTCGGCTGTGGCGCGGGCGGCGGCGTCCTCGCCCAGCGTCTGGCCAGCCGGGGCTGGAAGGTCGTGGCCATGGACGCCGGTCCCTTTTGGGATCCCGACCGGGACTGGGTTTCCGACGAGGCCGGCTCTCACCATCTCTACTGGACCGAGCCACGCGTCATTGGCGGCGCCGACCCCGTGCCTTTGGGATCCAACAATTCCGGCCGGGGCGTGGGCGGCTCGACTATCCACTACGCCGGCTACACACCGCGCTTTCATCCCTCCGACTTCCGAACCCAGAGCGGCGACGGAGTCGGCGCCGACTGGCCGATCGGCTACGAAGAGCTGCTGCCGTACTACGAGGCGATTGAGGAGGAGCTGCCGGTGGCCGGTCAGGACTGGCCCTGGGGCCATCCTCACCGGTATCCCCACGGTCCCCATCCGGTCAGCGGCGGTGGCCTGATCTTTCTTCGCGGCTGCCAGCGGATCGGGCTCAAGGCGCTGGTCGGACCGGTGGCCATCACCAACGGGGTAATGGGCAACCGGCCCCACTGCATCTACCGCGGCTTCTGCCTGCAGGGCTGCAAGGTGAACGCCAAGGCCTCGACCCTCATCACCCACGTACCGGATGCACTCGCTCATGGTGCCGAGATCCGCGACGGCTGCATGGTCAGTCGGATCGACGTTGACGAGTCGGGCCGGGCAACGAGCGTGACGTATCACCGCGACGGCGTCGAACGGCGCCAGCGGGCGCGCCTGGTCGTGGTCTCTTGCTACTCCATCGAGACGCCGCGGCTGCTTCTCAACTCGGCTTCGCGCCGGTTCCCGGCCGGCCTCTGCAACGACCACGACCTGGTCGGCCGCTATCTCATGGTGCAGGGCGCCGCCCAGACGGCGGGCCGGTTCACCGAGGAGGTCCGGATGTACAAGGCGCCGCCCCCCGAGGTGTCGACCGAGGCGTTCTATGAAACCGACCCGAAGAAGGACTATCGGCGTGGCTTCTCGATCCAGACCGTCTCGCCGCTCCCGATCACCTGGTCCGAACACGTGAGCGCGCAGGGACACTGGGGCGAGGTCCTCCGTGAGTACATGCGCGACTACGTGCATTGGGTCAGCTTGGGCACGCTCTGTGAATTCCTGCCGCTGCCCGACAACCGCGTGACCTTGAGCGAGGAGAAGGACCCGCACGGGCTGCCGGTCGCCCACTTCAACTATTCGCAGTGCGACAACGACCGCAAGCTGATGAAGGCCGCGACCAACGTGATGGTCGAGATCCTGGAGGCAGCCGAGGCTCAGGAGAGGGTCACGATCGACCGCTACGCGCACCTTATGGGGGGTGCCCGGATGGGTGCCGACGAGAGCTCCGGTGTCGTTGACAGGAACCTGCGTAGCTTCGCCGTCCCCAACCTCTACATATGCGATGGCAGCGTGACCCCGACCCAGGGCAGCGCCAACCCGGCCCTCACCATAATGGCCCTGGCAGCGCGCCTGGCCGACCACCTCGCGGGTGCGGCCTGATGGGCTGGCTGTTCCGGCTGGGCGTCGCCGTCTGTGTTGGGGCCGCGGTGAGCGCCGCTGCCCGCTCGCGGACCGCTCACACGCCGGTCCAGCGAGTCGATTACGACGAGGCGCGGGTCAGGGTGCTGATCCTTGGCGGCGGCTTTGGCGGGCTCTACACCGCCCGGGACCTGGCCCGAAAGCTGGCCGGGCTGCCTGCCAATCGTAGCGCCGGCGTGGCGATCCGGCTCCTGGACCGGGGCGACTCGCTGACCTTCTGGCCCATGGTGCCCGAGGTGATCCCGGGCAGCATCCAGGCCGCCCACGTGCTCCGGCCGCTGCGCGAGGAGCTGACCCCGCTCGGCGTGGAGTTCATACGCGCAGAGGTCCAGGGTGGCGACCTCGAGCACAAACTCGTCCACACCGACGCCGGCGCCATGCGGTTCGACCACTTGGTCATAGCGCTGGGCTGGACGACCTCGTTCTTCGGTACGCCCGGCGCCGAGCAGCACTGCCTAGCGTTGCAGTCGCTGGCCGACGCGGTCCGCATCCGCGAGCGGGTCGTGGACCAGTTCGAGGCGGCGGCGGCCGGCCGCCCTCACAACCTCCGCTTCGCCGTCGTGGGTGGCGGCTCGACCGGTGTGGAGGCGGCGGCGGGCCTCGCCGATCTGATCGACGTGCTGCTGCCCCAGTACCCCGGCCTGTCAGAGAAGCAGGTCCGGCTGGTCCTGCTCCAGGCCAGGGACGACGTGCTGCCGCACATGGAGGAGCCGCTGCGCCGGGCCGCGGCGGGTCGCCTACGCCGGGAGCGGATCGAGCTCCGTACCGACTCCCAGGTGAAGAGCGTTGACGGCGCCGGGGTCATCCTGGGGAGTGGCGAGCGGATCGAGTCGGGGACTGTGATCTGGACCGCCGGGGTGGAATCGACTCCCCTGGCCCGAAAGCTAAAGGGCGCCCAGCTGGACGGTCACGGCCGGATCGAGGTCGACCAATACCTGCAGCTGAAGGGCCATTCTGGACAGCACGCCCTGGGCGACATCGCGGCGGTCGAATCTGGCGGCCGGCCGGTCGCGCCCACCGCCCAGGCCGCCGTGCAGGAGGCAGCGCTCGTGGCTCGCAACCTGGCGGCCGAGCTGAGCGGAGCTCCGCGGCAGCAGTTCCACTATCGCAAGCTCGGCCAGCTGGTCGAGCTGGGCGGCCGCTTCGCGGTGAGCGAGACATTCGGCATCCGCGCCTCCGGCCTTATCGGGCAAACGCTCTGGCGCGGTGTCTATCTCTACAAGCTGGCCGACTGGCGGGACCGGCTCCATGTACTGGCGGATTGGACCATCCGCATGGTCGAGCGGCCGAGCGTGCCGAGGCTGTCTTTACGGTGAAGCTGGAGCGCCTGGACGTGAAGGTATTCCGTATCCCGACCGACCGGCCGGAGGCTGATGGCACCGCCAGCTGGGACTCCACGACAATGCTGCTGGTCGAGCTACAGCGGGAGGGCGGCGCTCGTGGGCTGGGCTGGAGCTACGCCAGCGCTGCCGCCGCCAGCGTCGTCCAGGAGCAGCTGCGGCCGGTCCTTGAAGGGCGGCCACTAAGCGATACGCGCTCCGCCTGGACGGCGATGCTTGCCTCGGTTCGCAACATCGGCCGCCAGGGCGTGGCCGCCACGGCCATCTCGGCCGTCGACATCGCGCTCTGGGATCTCAACGCCCGGGCGCAAGGGCTTCCTCTTTTTCGGCTGTTGGGTCCGCATCGGGATTCGGTGCCGATCTACGGCAGCGGTGGCTTCACCACCTACACGATCGATCAGCTGGTGGAGCAGCTGGGCGGCTGGGTGGCGGCTGGGATACCGAGGGTCAAGATGAAGATCGGGACTGACTGGGGCAGCCGCCTGGACCGGGACAAAGACCGGATCCTGGCCGTCCGCGAGGCAGTCGGCCCGGAGGCGGAGCTCTTCATAGACGCGAACGGCGCCTACACCGCCAAGCAGGCCATCCGGCTGGCTCACGAAATGGGGAGCGCGACCAGCTATTTCGAGGAGCCGGTCTCCTCCGACCAGCTCCAGGAGTTGGCCCTGATCCGGCAAGAGATCGAGCAGGACGTCGCCGCCGGGGAGTACGGCTACGACCCCTGGTACTTCGAGGCGATGCTTCGAGCCGGAGCGGTCGACATCCTGCAGGCCGACGCCACCCGCTGCCTCGGCATCACAGGCTTTCTTATCGCTGCCAACACCGCCTACTCACACGGCATCCCTTTCTCGGCCCACACCTCGCCGACCGTCCACTGCCATGCCGGCTGCGCTGCCCCGCAGCTCTCGCACGTCGAGTACTTCCACGATCACGCCCGGATCGAAGGCATGCTCTTCGACGGCGCTCCCCGCCCACAGGGAGGTGAGCTCCGGCCAGCACCGGACCGGCCGGGCCTGGGCGTGGAGCTGAAGAGCGCCGACGCGGACCAGTTCAGGGTCTCCTGACCGCTGAGGCCTGATGTCGAGTTGAGCTCCTACGCCTTCCCGGTCTGGATCAGTCTCACCCACTACCTGAACATCCTCTTCCTGGTCTTCCTGGCCAGGACCGGCCTGCAGATCCTCGCCTCCTTCCCGCGGCTTTACCTGAAAGACGGCTGCGCGCCCGGCCAGGAGGTCCTCAAGTTCACCCGCCGTCAGGTGCCGGAGGGCACGCTCCACCAGTCGCTCGACGAAGAGGCCAACGTTCCGGCCTGGCTGGCCATGCCGGGCGGCAAGGGCGCCACCGGCGGGCTCGGCGTCGGACGCCATCTCCACTTCGTGGCTGTGCTGGGCTGGATCGCCACCGGCGCCGTCTATGTGGCCCTGCTCTTTCTTACCGGAGAGTGGGCGCGCCTGGTGCCCAACAGCTGGGCCCTCTTCCCCGATGCTGTCCATTCCGCCTCGGAATACCTACACTTCCGTCTGCCGCCGCCCCGGCCCGGCTACCCGTACAACGCCCTTCAGCAGCTCACCTACTTCGCGGTCGTCTTTCTCCTGGCGCCGCTGCAGATCGCCACCGGGGCCGCCATGTCACCCGCTCTGATCGGGCGCTTCCCCTGGTACACGAGGTTGTTCGGCGGCCGCCAGGCGGCTCGGACGCTGCACTTCTTCGGCCTCCTCGCCTTCACCGGCTTTGTCGCCATTCACACTTTCATGGTCGTTATCCATGGATTGCCGGAGGAGTGGGCCCGCATTGTGCTTGCCTCGCAGACGGCGGACCGCACGCTGGCCGTTGTAGTGGGCTGCCTCGGCCTTCTGGCCCTGGTGGCGCTAAACGCCGCTGTGACCGTTTGGGGGCGCCGCCACCCCCGGGCGGCGCAGCACTTTCTGGGCGACCTGGTCGACCCGCTGCAGCGCCGGCTCTCCCACTGGCTCCCGTCGCGGCAATGCTATCGCCCGTCCGACATCACCTCGTACTTCTGGATAAACGGCTACCCGCCGCCGGATCCCATCTACCGGGCGGCTGCCGAGCGGGGCTTCGCAGGCTGGCGGCTGCAGGTGGGCGGCCAGCTCGAGCGGCAGCTGGATCTCAGTCTGGCCGACCTGCGCCGGCTTCCAGCCCAGACTCAGATCACCAAGCACAACTGCATCCAGGGCTGGACCGGGGTCGCGGAGTGGAAGGGAGTTCCGCTGCGGGACTTCATCGAGTACTGCCATCCGCTGCCCAATGCCCGCTTCATGGTCTTCTACGCCTACGACGACAAGGCGCTCACGCAAGCGGACGGTGAGGGCCTCTACTACGAGACGCTCGATCTGAAGCTGGCCGCGATGCCCCAAACCCTGCTCGCGTATGAGTTCAACGGCCGGCCTCTGCCGGTCGAGCATGGCGCGCCCCTGCGCCTGCGTGTCGAGAATCAGCTCGGCTTCAAGATGGTCAAGTGGATCCGCGCCATCGCCTTCGTTCCCGACTACACGGACATCGGGCTCGGCCAGGGCGGCTGGCGCGAGGATCACGCCTTCTACAGCCGGGTGGTCGGAATTTGAAGGCTGGACACCAGTGAACATGAGACGATGAGCACCGCGACCAGGAGAAACCAGGCCGAGTCAGACTACCCGCCGATCGCTGACTACGGGTTGATCAGTGACGGCCGCTCGATGGCCCTGGTCGGGCGGAGCGGGTCGATCGATTGGTGCTGCGTGCCGCGAGTGGATTCGCCCAGCTGCTTTGGCCGCCTCCTGGACTGGGAGCGGGGCGGCTACTGCCTGATCCGCCCGGTGGAAGCCGAGCACACCGCGTTCCGGACCTACATCGAAGACACCATGGTGCTGGCGACGACCTTCGCCAGCGCCGGAGGCGAGGCCAGGGTGGTGGATTGCTTCACCCTTGCCGCCGGCGGTGATGCCACGCGTCCGAGCCGCCTGCTGAGAGTGGTGGAGGGCGTGCGCGGCCTGCTGGAGCTGCGGTTCACGCTCGTGCCTCGCTTCGACTATGGAGAGGTGAAGCCGTGGCTGCGCTACCACGGGCGCAAGGTCTACACGGCCGTAGGCGGAAGCCACGGCCTGCTCATCTCGGGCGATCTCGAGTTGAACCGCGTGAACCGTCACGACCTCGAGCGAACGTTCACCGTCATGGCCGACGAGCGCCTCCGGATCTCCATCGAATGCCGGCCGCCCAGCGATCTGAAGGCCGATGAGCTGGACCCGGCCCGAGCCTCGGAGCTGGACCGGGAGCTGGAGGCGACCATCGAGCGCTGGCGCCGCTGGGCCGGGCAGATCGAGATCGAGGGTAACCACGCTGCCGGCGTGCGGCGCTCCGCTCTGGCGATCAAGGCGCTGACCAACCCCAACACCGGTGCGATCGCCGCCGCCGCCACCACCTCGCTGCCCGAATCGATGGGCAACTCCCGCAACTGGGACTATCGATTCAGCTGGATTCGCGATTCAAGCTACAGCGTGCGGTCGCTGGCGGAGATCGGCTGTTACCGGGAGGCCGGTTCCTTCCGCCGCTTCATCGAGGAGAGCGCCGCCGGCTCCGCCGATGAGCTTCAAATCATGTACGGCGTGGCCGGCGAGCGCCGTTTGACCGAGATCCAGCTGCCGCTGGACGGCTATCGCGGCTCGCGCCCTGTGCGCATCGGCAATGAGGCTTCCAAACAGCTACAGCTGGACGCCTACGGCGAGCTCCTGGAGCTGAGCTGGCGCTGGCACGAACGCGGCCACTCCCCGGATGACGACTACTGGCGCTTCCTGGTCGATCTGGTCGACACGGCGGTCGACCGCTGGCAGGAGCCGGACCGCGGCCTCTGGGAGAGCCGGGGCGAGCCCCAGCACTACGTCCACTCAAAGGTGATGCTGTGGGCAGCGATCGACAAGGGCTTGCGGCTGGCCGAGGGGTCTATGCGGAGCGCACCGGTGAAGCGCTGGCAGCGCGCGCGGGACGGCATCCGAGGGCGGTGGAGCGGCAGGGTTACGACGCCAGGCGGAAGACATTCGTGCAGGCCTTCGGCAGCCCGAATCTGGACGCATCACTGCTTCTGCTGCCCAGCGCGGGCTTCGTTGCTTATCACGACCCGAGGATGATCGGCACGGTGGCCGCGATCCGCGATGAGCTGGAGTCAGATGGTCTGGTGCTGCGCTATCGGACAGAGGATACCGCCGACGGTCTGAGCGGCCGAAAGGGCTCTTTTCTTGCCTGCACTCTCTGGCTGGCGGAGTGCCTGGCCGAACAAGGGCGGCTCAAAGAGGCGCGCACCGCGTTTGATAGGGTACTTGCGACCAGCAACGACCTGGGACTCTTCAGTGAGGAGTACGACACCAAAAGGTCTGAGATGCTCGGAAACTGTCCCCAGGCGCTGACGCACCTCTCCCACATCTCGGCCGCTGTGGCGCTGGCCAGACTGGAGACTCCCGGCACGGTCGGCGAGTCGACGTGAGCCGGCCAAGCGGGGCGGCCGGCGCAGGAGACAACGACTTGAGCAGTCCCCTCTCCGACTCCAAGCGCCGAGCCAACGCTCTCACGGACATCGGTGACGCGCTGCCCAGCAAGGGCGGCTCGCTCTTCTCCCTGTCAGGGCGGGACGGCGATCTCGACACCGACGTCAACGCGGGCCACGGCCTCTACTTCCACGACACTCGCTACCTCAGCCGCTCGGCTCTCCACCTCGAGGGCCAGAAGCTTTCGGTGCTGCTGTCCGAGGTGCAAGGCGGCAGCACAGTCTGCGAGCTGACCAACCGGGACCTGCAGCTGCGCTGTGGCGACAAGCTGGGCCAGAACCGGCTCGCCATTCGCCGGGAGCGATCGCTGGACGTGCGGGCGGTCGAGACGATCAGGGTCACGAACTTCGGCCGGTCGCCGGTCAAGGCGGCGCTGGAGTGGGACTTCGACACCGATTTCAAGAGCATGTTCGCCATCAGAGGCGCGCAGCAGGGCCAACGCGGTCGCCTGCGCCCGCCTGCCTGGCAGGGCGCCAGACTGCGCTTCGGCTATGACGGGGCGGACGGACGGGAGAGGTCTATCACGCTCAACTTCGAGCCAGAGCCCCAGCAGCGGTCGCCGGGCGGAGCCGTTTTCCACCTCGAGCTGGACGCCGGTCAGAGCCGGGAGCTCCGGTTCACCGCCGAGGTCTCCGATTCCGGCCGCGGCGACCTTGAGACGGTGCCGCGGGCGCAGTCGTCTGGCGGCCGTCTCGACGCGGCTCGGCTGGAGACGGACAATCCGCTCTTCGATCGGGCCTTCTCCAGGTCGATGGCTGATCTCAGGATGCTTCTGCTGCAGGAGGCGGACCGGACCTTCTTCGCGGCCGGAATCCCCTGGTTCGTCGCGCTCTTCGGCCGGGACTCCATCCTCACCTCGCTGCAGACGCTTCCCTACGACCCCGCCATCGCCGCCACCACGCTCGAGGTGCTGGCGCGGCACCAGGGCTCGCAGATCGACGACTACCGCGACGAGCAGCCGGGCAAGATCCTGCATGAGCTACGGGTGGGCGAGATGGCCAATCTGGGCGAGGTTCCCCAAGCCCCCTACTACGGCACCGTCGATGCCACGCCGCTCTTCGTGATCCTGATGGCGGAGTACATTCGGTGGACCGGAGACTTGGCTCTCTGGCGGCGGCTGCGCCAGAAGGTCGAGCGCGCGCTGAGCTGGATTGATGTCTACGGCGACAGCGATGGCGACGGCTTCGTCGACTACGCCACCCGGTCCACCAGCGGGGCCCGCAACCAGGGCTGGAAGGACTCGGGCAACAGCATCTGCAACCGCGACGGCTCGTTGGCTGAACCGCCCATCGCGCTGGTCGAGGTCCAGGGCTATGTCTACCGCGCCAAGCTCGACGCCGCCTGGCTGTTCCGGCTGGATGGCGATGGAGAGCGGGCCGCCGCACGGGAGCGAGAGGCTCGGGCCCTGAAGCGGCGTTTCGCTGACGCCTACTGGATGCCGGATCGCAAGTGCCTGGCCCTGGCGGTCGGGAAGGGAGGCCGCCTGGCGGAGACGATCTCCTCCAACGCAGGCCAGGCCCTGTGGTCTGGCATAGTGGGCGCCTCGCACGCCCACGCGCTGGCCGGCACCCTGCTGGCTCCTGCAATGTTCTCCGGCTGGGGCGTGCGGACGCTGGCTGAAGGCGAGGCTGGCTACAACCCGATCGACTATCACGTCGGCGCGGTCTGGCCGCACGACAACGGACTGGTGGCCGCCGGCTTAAAGCGCTACGGCCACGCTGGCGCGGCGAACCGGATCTTTTCAGGCATCTTCGACGCGGCCACCCAATTCCAGCACTGCCGCCTGCCAGAGGTCTTTGCGGGCGTGGCCAGGAAAGGCTACTCTCAGCCGGTGCGGTATCCCGTGGCCTGCAGCCCGCAGGCTTGGGCGTCGGGCGCTCTGCCGCACCTTCTGCAGACTGCGTTGGGTTTGAGGGCGGACGCCACGGCGCGGCAGCTGGTGCTGGATCGGCCCAGCCTGCCCGACTGGCTGGCGGATGTCGCGCTGAGCGGGATTCGAGTCGGCGACGCGCTCCTCGACCTCAGGTGCCGGCGAGTGGGGGCGGAGACGCTGGTGGCGGTGACCGGCCGGCGCGGCGATGTCAGCGTCGACATTCGAGGCTAGGCCAGGCGACCCAACGCGGCCCACGCCGCACAGCTTCGCTTTCAGCCGGCGGTGCGGCGGTTGCCCGCGACGGGCCGGGCGGCCCGCTGAGTCTGGAAGCGTCCCTCCACGATGGCTTCCAGCGTGGCCGGGGAGACGCTGAACGCCGCGCCCTCCTTCCGGAGGGCGCCCACATCGTGAAACAGCGCCAGGTGCAGGGTCACGGTTTCGCGGCGGAGCCCGAGCATGTCGGCGATGGCCTGGTGGGTGATGCGGGGCTGGAACCTGATCCGCTGCCCGGCCGGCTCGCCGACGACGTCGGCCAGGGCGAGCAGCTGTTTTGCGATCCGCTGGGCGGGGTTCCGGAGAACAATCGCTTGGAGCTGGTCCTCACGCCGGGCGACTCGCTTGCTGAGCACCTGAATCAGGTTGGCGGCGATGATGGGTTCGGCGCCGACCAGATGTCTCAGCGCCGCTGGGGTGATCCAGCCGACCAGCGAGTCCTCGATCGCCTCTGTGAAATGAGAGGTCAGGCCGAGGGTGCCCATGACACCGTCGAGACCACCGGGAGTGATGATCTCGAAGAGCAGGCGCCGCCCGTCGACGGTCAGCTCATAAGAAGAGAGCCGGCCCTCCAGCAGCAGGGAGATGCCGGGGGAGCGCATTGTGGGGCTGCAAAGAAGCGTGGCCTTCTCGGCCCGTCGGATCCGGATGCCGGGTCTCTTGGTCAGGAGATCGGGCTGACGTGCGCCGGCGAAGAGCGGGTGGTCGGAGAGGGCCATTGGCACCCGACCAGGTTGACAGAATCGTGAAGCCGGCCGGTCTGTTGTAACTCTCTTCGCTCCCTCGGCGAAATCTGGCCGCCGAGGCGCTGGCCCGGGCTGGCTAATCACGTGCGTTGCTCGGTGACCCCGGACCAACCGATTGAGT
>JAABUQ010003564.1_pt1 | contig 28285 bp, 24 predicted proteins | sample 5560001 | NCBI WGS metagenome assembly JAABUQ01 (sample SAMN10711888, study PRJNA513371) | rock metagenome | isolation source: Antarctica rocks | place: Antarctica: Victoria Land, Finger Mt nord | collected 2015-12-18 | reverse complement strand
TGAATGTGCACATATAGTGGCGGAGTTAATGAAACTCAATCGCAATAAGCGGAAGTATTATCAAAAGGGGCAGAGAGCTATGGAGCTTATCCTGTCTGGATTATAGCTTCTTTGTCGCCCCGACAGCGTCTGCAGATTGCATTACTGCAACAATATGACCTGTGTAACTTGCCGCTTTCTGTGCCTTCCTTTGCCTGTCTCCCTGTTCGGGTAATGACTTCGCCAGTAGGTGTTTAAACTTCATTTGCTTGTCCAAGGCACAAAAACGCCACAACCCATGTGCCGCTTCCCTCCAAGACCATACTGTTGCACTTTTAAGGATTCTTCGTCACTTAAGCCTGTAACTTCAGTTGTGAAACCAACAATCGTTTGATTTTGGATTTTAATCGTCTTCCGGCTGGGTTCCTTGTCTTGATTCAGCGGAATGGCTAGTTGACCTGCAATTCCTAAACCGTCTAACTGACGCCGAGCTGCTGCTAAAAAAGGGTTTGGTTGCATACATTCTTTGCCTTTGATCGTAACAATTCGCGACCTAAGAGTAGGCGCACAGTAAAGCACAGAAATAGCAGGAATACCTATTTGAATCTCGTGAATTCCAACAGTAATTTTTTTTCCTGCTGTCTGATAGACCAAGGGAATTTGGGAGACTGGTACTCTGATGTGTAGGTGCGAACGCTCTGTCAGCAGAATCTTGCCTTGTTTATCTGGAATGCCAGGAATTGTCAAAATCTGAACCTGGCTTTGCTCACGTAAGTTAGGTAACAGGTGAACTAAGGCAGCATATAAACCATAGCCGTGATCTGCTGGCAGTGTTTTTCCTCTAATTGGAAAACTTAGATCAACGAAAGGCTCAAAAGAAGTATTTACACCTTGAGAAATTGCAGAATTTGCCAAGGAAGCCATAAAGCTACACCTCCCAAATGAAAGAATGGCTCAAATTATCTGAGTTAAATTTCTAAACACCTTGCGGCATCGAAGTGATGAGCAAGCAAGGGTGTTCAACGCCTTACGGCATCAGAGGTTAGGAGCAAGCAAGGATATAGATGAGCCTCGCCGCTCTCAACTGCTCAGCTATCCTCTCTCTTAAAAGTCACACCGTGAAATTGCTCAACGCTTCAAGGAGGGCAATTTAACGTCTACACCTTGAAACATCTAAGATATCAGTAAGCTAACTTAAAAATTTCAGAGTGTCAATATTTTCTGTTGACAAAGCCAAAGTTCTACTCTGGATTAGTGTAATGATGGCCTCAGCGTTGATTGAACTCTAAAAGGGCATTAACAGCGATCGCGCAGAAACATATTCGTATCATCAGTGCTCGCAGAGCTACAAGCTATGAACGCAGAACCTACGAAGAAGGCATCTGAGCCAAACCTAAATAGTCAGGCAGACCCAGCCCTAGATATGCGTGATGAGTACGATTTCCGGGGTGGAGTTCGAGGCAAGTACGTCCATCGATTGGCGGAAGGCATCCGACGAAACATGGTTCCAGACCACGCAAGAGAAAGGTGGGACGCAGAGTCAAACGTCTATGGGGAAATGCTTTCCAAACCAAGGACACAGGCAGAAACAGAACTGGATTGAGCTGCCGGCAACAACTTTCATTTGATCCGCGAAGGCTTAACGGCTTGTGGAAATTTGCGAGTTGTGGCACGATAGTCACGCCAAGCCCCTCTTTTACAAGCGAAAGCAAGGTCATCATCTCGCGGACCTCAAGTGTAATCTGGGGTTTGACCCCTGCCGTCTTAAACAGCATGCGAATAAGTGGTTCGCAGCCGCCCTTGGACATGAGAAACGGCTCAGCAGCGATTTGCTCCAGGCGCACGGTAGTGTGTGAGGCTAGCTGGTGTGCTTGGGGCAAAACAAGCAGCATCTCGTCCATAGCAATCGGCTGAGCGCGGAGTCCCTTAAGCGGCATCCCGGCAAAACCAACATCGACCACATGTGATAGCACCCACTCACGGACTTCTTGGTCTGTGCCTTCCAAAAGCACAAGCTCAATATTTGGGTGCCTGCGCCGGAAAGAGCGCAGTAGAGGCGGTAGAAGCCGCGTTGCTGCTGAGGGAACGCTGCCGAGCCGCAGCCGACCCGTGGCTAGACCCACAGCGACAGCAGCTTCCTGCTGGATACATTCAACGTGAGCTAGTGCTATGCGTGCATGCGATAAGATCTTATCGCCAAGTGCAGTGGGAGTAATGCCGTGGCGATCGCGCACAAGGATTGCACTTTGGAGCGCTGATTCCAGTCCAGCAACAGCCTGACTAACACCAGACTGGGTGATGCCGAGCTGCTCAGCAGCCAACGTGAAGCTACCGCTATCAATGATGGCAAGCAGCACACGGAGTTGGGCGAGAGTAACATCAGATGTAGTCATGTTGGATATGACCAAGATTAATTTGTCTAATATAATTTTTCTCCTTATATTAGACCTAACGCTACTAAAACATGCCAAAGAGGCAAAATGACATGATTCAAACAATACATGTCGGTATCATCGGTGACTACAACGCTGACTATCCACCTCACCCAGCTACAAACGCAGCTTTAGCCCATGCAGCAGAGGCATTACAGTTCCAAATCCAAGTGAGCTGGTTGCCAACAGAATCATTAACTAAAGATGGGACAAAAGCACTGACTGCCTATGATGCGCTATGGTGTGCACCGAGCAGTCCTTATCGTCACCTGGTTGGAGCGCTTCGCGGCATCCAGTTTGCTCGCGAGCGTGGGGTACCATTTTTAGGAACCTGCGGTGGTTGCCAGCATGCGATTCTAGAGTATGCCAGAAATGTCCTTGGGTTTGAGGATGCAGCGCATGCTGAATATGACCCCTACGCTTCCAGACTGTTTGTCACTCCGCTTTCTTGTTCACTGGTCGGGCTAGCGATGAACGTCAAACTCAACCCTATGTCCCATGTTGCTAGAATTTACGGGCGGACGGAGGTGACCGAGCAATACTACTGTAACTTTGGGCTCAACCCTGCCTACCAGAAGTTGCTGCATGAGTGTGGACTTCGCGTTGTCGGTCAGGACGAGCAAGGCGAGGCGCGCGTGCTGGAATTAGCAGAACACCGCTTTTTTGTGGCAACCCTATTCGTGCCGCAATTCTCATCACATATGGGTCAGCCACACCCATTAATTACGGCATATTTACAGGCAGCAACACCTGACACTCATCAGCGCGCAAGTTCTGACAAAATGGCTATCAGCACTGTAAGTGAGACGCACCCATAAAGGGAATACGGTGCAGTGCCTAGTTAAAGCGCGCTACGCAGAGCATTAATATCTGCACCACAGATGGCTTTAAGGTTACGAGTAATTTTCTCGATGTCCCAATCCCACCATCGAATCTTAGAAGTTCCTGAATGAGCGATGCCTCAAAACGTTTTCGGATTTCAATAGCTGGATTGCCACCAACAACAGCGTATGCCTCAACATCCCCTGTAACGACTGAGTTGGTGGCAATGATTGCACCGTCGCCAATCCGAATACCAGGCATGATTGTCGCCCCGTAACCAAAAGATTATTCCATAACCCTGCCCGAAACTCCAAAATTACCAACGTTAAACCTGGAACATTGGATGATACAAGTTGGCTCAAGCCCGTTGGCAACCTGTGGACTCGAAGTTCTCAAAAATGGGTCGTTCTCAGTGAACAGATGTTATGCTACGAGGCGCAACCAAGCGACTTTACCCAACTGTTTGAGCAATTTCAGATTGAGTAGCACTGTATGAAGTGGAATCCAGAAGACTACGCTAAAAACTCAGATGCTCAATTGAAGTGGGCGCGGGAATTAAGGCAGAACCTTAATTTGCAAGGCAATGAATCAGTCTTGGATGTCGGCTGTGGAGATGGAAAAATTACGGCTGATTTGGCAACGACTTTACCTAAAGGTCGAGTGACTGGCGTAGACAGTTCTCCTGAAATGATTGCTTATGCTAATCGCACCTATGTATCAAAGCAGTATCCAAAATTTTCTTTTGCTTGTGTTGATGCACGTTCCCTTGATTTTGAGCAAGAATTTGATCTGTGTTTTTCAAATGCCACACTGCACTGGGTTGATAATCACCAAGCATTTCTTAACGGTGCGAGTCGATCATTGCGGCGTGGTGGTCGGTTAGTCATTTCTTGCGGTGGTCAGGGAGATGCTGCGGATGTTTTGCAAGTTTTTTCTGAACTCGCCTCCTGCGAATCTTGGCAGAGTTATTTTGATGGCTTCCACAATCCCTACTTTTTCTATGGGGATCAGGACTATTCACTGTGGCTAGAAAAGACTGGTTTCAACGTTGAGCGGCTTGAATTAGTTCCAAAAGACATGACGCATCCTGGTAAAGAGGGTTTAACAGGTTGGATACGCACAACCTGGATGCCTTTCACACAGCACGTACCTGAGAGCAAACGAGACAACTTTATCACTCACTTTGTAGAAACATATTTAGAAAGAATTCCGCTTGACCAGAATGGATTGGCGCATGTTCGTATGGTGGGATTAGAAGTCAGTGCGCTCAAGTCGTAAGCCTAACAATCCGCTTGCACACCGACCGTATAGATTTTCTTCGTTGAGTTCGAGGGTTTACTAGCGAATCTTCCTCACTATCTGAGTTTGAGCGATTCTACGTTGGACTGAACCAATTCGCTGAACTGAACGAGAGAATGCGGGTTTGAAGAGTGTTGTAGTACGATCATTAGTCCGGTTTTAGTCCAGGATTTGTAACACGCCTGTATTATGATCCGAATTGGACGAGCGTGGAGTGGGAGATCGAGAACTGAGTCCGATCAACTCTATTCGACTCTCACCAGATGAGACGGGAGAAAGGAAGCCCCCGCGATTCATCTGGGGGAGGAATTTCGACGTGGGGATTTTAATCCCCGTCCAACTTACAGCAGATTTCAAGTAAGCGGAGTACACCGTGGAGCCAGAGAATCAGAGCTCACAGGTTGCCACTGTACTTTATCAAGCTGAAATCCGCTGTAAAGATGGTTGTATTCCTCCGTGATTTCCTATATTATTCATGTATAACAAAGCTGGTTTGAGGACATTCGTTTGCTACTCAGTTATGTCTACAAGCTCAGGCCGAATAGCCAGCAGTCAAGCAAGATGCGTGACTGGTTAGACATGCTGAGACCATTGTATAACTGGTTTCTGGCAGACAGAATAGATGGCTATCATCAGTCTTTGCTCCAGGGAGAATATTGCAACCTCAGAACCAAGTCTGTAAGGACCCCTCTAACTTGTTCTCTGAACAAAAGTTCCATGCTGCACAATCCCTGGAAACAAGACGGTAAGCGTCGTGGTCCAGGATTAATGCAGGATGCCTACTTGCCAGAATTAAAGGTAGCTAGACCTTGGTACAAAGCCATCCATTCCAACGTGCTCCAGATGCTAATCAAGCGGTTAGATGCGGCGATGGAAGGGTTTTACAAGCATGGCAGAGGCTTCCCAAATTTTAAGAACAGGAGCAACTTCCGCTCATTTCAGTACAAGCCAAATGATGTCAAGATCGATGGCTCCAAAGTTTATTTGCCCTCAGTGGGTTGGATGCGTTTTCATAACAGTCGTCCAATTCCTGAGGGCTTTAATATTCGTACTGTTACCATCCGCTTTAAAACAGATGGCTGGTACATGAGTGTGCGGATTGAGGATAAATCAGTTCCAGAGGTCCTAGTGCCATCTGATAGCGACATTAAGACTGTAGTGGGGCTGGACATGGGGATAGGGAAACTGGTCTACTGTTCAGATGGATCTGCTATCGACAATCCCAGGTTTGCCACATCCAAGAAAACGAGACAGAAGCTGAAAATAAGGCAACGGCGAGTCTCCCGCAAGAAGAAAGGCTCTCGCAAACAGCGTAGATGTCAGCAGCAGGTGTCTCAACTTCAACAGCAGATTGCCTCTCGCAGGGAGTCCTATCAGCGGCAAATAGCTTTCAGGATTGTCTCCAAAGCGGATGGTATTGCCGTCGAGGATCTGAATATCCGAGGCATGAAGGCTCGCTGCAAACCTAAATATGACGAACAAAAAGGGAGGTTCCTGGTCAATGGACAGAGTGCAAAGCGCGGTCTAAATCGCTCGATTAGTGATGCTGCTTGGGGGGAGTTGACCAGGAAAATCGAGTACGCCGCCGCAAAGCGGGGAAAGAAGGTATATCTTGTCAACCCTAGACATACATCCCAGGAGTGTAGTACTTGCCATCATATTGATGCCGATAGTCGTGACGGTGAGCGCTTTATTTGTACTGCCTGTGGACATATTGATGATGCCAATTTGCGGGCCGCTCGTAATGTCAAAGCTAAGGCTATCAAGCAGTATGGCCTAACAATCAAGCATGGTACACCGGGACTCGGTGAAACCGTTCATTGAGCCAATTCAATTGACTCAATGGCAAACGCCCACCCTTGAATTAACAAGGGGTGAGAGGAAACAACAGGGGGCCAAAAATGGCAAACGCCTTGTGCCTGGGAACCCAAGCAATTGGGATATATTGAGTGCAAACTCTATAGAATCCCCCCTTTTCTAAAGGGGGGAGTGTCAAGGAAGATCCAGACGATAATAAAGCATCAGCGTTGATTACTGCCCATGACTGGACAACTTCTGAACAGCGAAGAACTCGTCACTCAGCTTGACATCAGCCATTTGGTGATTGAGGACGATACCCCTGTGGACAATTTTCAGAGCGCTAAACAGCAACGTCTACTGGTAGAGTCACTTTACGCTTCATGGTCGCCGGGACAACCCTTCATTGCTGACTCCAATATCGGGCTGTTTTATGCCCTCAAGCAAGACCCCCTTGTGCCCGATGCTTTTCTAAGCTTGAATTTGCGAATGCCTTCCGACTGGAGCCAAAAACAAAACCGCTCCTATTTTGTGTGGGAATTTGGCAAAGTGCCAGAAGTCTGCATCGAAATTGTCTCCAACCGCAAAGGCAATGAGTTGGACTCAAAAAAAGCCGACTATGCCAGGATTGGGGTTATCTATTATGTTGTTTTCGACCCGTTGCAGCAGATTCAGCGAGAGGGCGAACTGAATGGCAATCTGCTGAAGATTTGGGTACTCAAAGAAGGGCAGTATGTGGAATTGTCGGAACCACTCTGGCTGCAAACGGTAGGGCTGGGTTTGACCCTTTGGAACGGCGAGTTTGAGGGGCAAGAGGCAACTTGGCTGCGTTGGTGCGATCGTGAAGGGCAGGTCATCCCCACTGGCGCAGAACGAGCAGAAGAAGCAGAAGAACGGGCAGATGAGGCAGAGCAGAAAGCCCAGAAACTAGCCGAACGACTACGAGCAATGGGTATAAATCCAGACGAAGTTTAATCGAACGGCTAGCCTAATACCTTAAAGGTATTAGAGGTTTAGCTACTTTCTTAAGTCTTCTGGGGTGCGGATTTCAGCCCAATCCACTGATGAAGATGCTAGTAAGTCGAACGCAATTTGAAAATCAGTTTTTGTTGGAAATGACTCGGCATAGGTATCAAGTGGTACGGATGTGGGAACAATCCCCAGAAGCATTGTTACAATCCCCAGCGTTGTTACCACTGGCGGTGCTTGCTGCTGCTGATGATACCACCCAGTTACTTAGTCGGGTAGCCAAACAGGTAAGTAACATAGAGGAAGCAGAGCAGCGGCAGGAAATTGCGACTTGTACTCAGGTGCTGGCGGGTTTACGGTTTAAAAAGAATTTAATTAGTAACTTTTTCACTAGAGGAATTATGCGTGAATCTATAATTTTCCAAGAAATCCTGGAAGAAGGAAAGCAGGAAGAGGCACTGTCGGTGGTTACGCGCCAGCTGACACGCCGTTTCGGTGCGCTTGCTCCTGAGGTGCAAGCACGGCTTAGGGAGCTATCTACTACTCAGTTAGAAGATTTGGCTGAGGCGTTGTTGGATTTTTCCGAGGTGGCGGATGTAGTAGCTTGGTTGCAGGAACATTAGGAGATGCAACCAAGCTACTAGCTTAGCTAGCTCCTTCCTAATCTCAGTATGGTGCTACAAAAAAAGGGCAGGTACAAAACCCGCCCTTAGAGCAATATTGATTTGAAATTTAATGTTCGCTACCTAACACCAATCTCTGGCGCACGGAACGACACCGTTGGAGCCGGCAGATGCTGAGCCAACGTCGGTACCGAATCACGCAGTCGCGCCGTCAGCTGCAAAGTTGTAGCGTCATATACCTGAGTCAGCATCTTGGGATACAAACCAATCCCAATGATTGGGATCAATAAACAGGCGACAATAAACACCTCTCGCGGTTCCGCATCTACCAGAACTTCGTGGGAGGTTAACTCTTTGTTTTCTGCACCGTAGAAAATCTCCCGCAGCATCGAGAGCAGATAGATTGGCGTTAAGATAACGCCAACTGCCATCAGGAAAACCACAATCAACTTAAAAGTGGGATTATAGGCATCGCTGTTAGAAAAGCCGACAAACACCATCAACTCTGCTACAAACCCACTCATCCCTGGTAACGCTAAAGAAGCCATCGAACAAGTGGTGAACATAGCGAAAATCTTTCGCATTTTCTGCCCGACACCGCCCATTTCATCCAACATCAGGGTGTGCGTGCGATCATAAGTCGCTCCTACCAGGAAGAACAGACTAGCCCCAATCAAGCCATGGGAAACCATTTGCAGCACCGCGCCACTTAAGCCCAAGTCGGTAAATGAAGCAATGCCAATCAGCACAAACCCCATGTGAGAAATCGAGGAGTAGGCAATTTTCCGCTTTAGATTACGCTGGGCAAACGATGTCAGAGCAGCGTAAATGATATTAACCACTCCCAGAATTACCAACACCGGCGCAAAATAGGCATGAGCACCCGGAAGCATTTGAGCATTCATCCGAATCAAAGCATACCCGCCCATTTTCAGCAGAATCCCTGCCAGCAGCATATGTACTGGTGCAGTAGCTTCACCATGGGCATCTGGAAGCCAGGTATGCAGCGGGAAGATGGGCAGCTTGACAGCGTAGGCAATCAGGAAGCCAGCATAAATCAAGAGTTCGAAATTGAGGGCGTAGTCCTTAGCGGCGAGAGATCGCATATCAAACGTCACCGTATCGCCGTAAAACGCCATCATCAGGGCAGCGAGTAAAATAAACAGCGACCCTCCAGCTGTGTAGAGAATGAACTTCGTCGCCGCGTATTGACGCTTTTTGCCCCCCCAAATCGAGAGCAGAAAGTACACCGGGACCAACTCCAGCTCCCACACTAGGAAAAACAGCAACATATCCTGGACGGCAAACACGGCGATTTGACCGCCATACATTGCCAACATCAAAAAGTAAAACAGCTTCGGCTTCAGCGTCACCGGCCACGCAGCTAGGATTGCTAATGTGGTGATAAACCCAGTCAGTATGACCAGAGGCATCGACACACCATCAACACCCACTGACCAATTCAAATCCAGCTGGGGTATCCACGGATAACTTTCCGCCAGTTGCAGACCTGGCTTGGCAAAGTCGTAATGGAAATAGAAAGCGTAGACAATCAGAGCAAAATCAATCAGCCCCACAATTAGGGAGTACCAGCGTACTGTCCTACCATCTTTATCCGGCAGTACCGGAACCAACAGCGAGGCAGCGATGGGAAACAAGATAATCGTTGTCAGCCAAGGAAAATTAGCTGTGTTCATGGTAATTAGGAGTCAGAAGTCAGAAGTCAGGAGTCAGGAGGAGGCAGACTGTGGAGGGGTAACCGCCGCTGTGTAGGGATTTATCTTTTGAAGGGAGCGGCGTTGTCCCATCCGCAGAACTGGTTTTCAGGAGCCAGGAGTCAGGAGTTATTCTAAATTCTGACTCCTGACTCCTGACTTCTTCTTTAAGTCGCACCAGAAAGAATCACCAAGCCCAACACCGCTCCAAACACGATTAGGGCATAGAATTGGGCACGACCGTTTTCCAGGTATTTCAGCCCTTCGCCACTCACCAGTGTGAAAAAGCCCGCTAGGTTAACCGCACCATCAACTATTCGAAAGTCAACTTCCATCACCTGTCGTGCTATCCGGCGGATGCCTTGGACGAAGACCCGATCATAGATTTCGTCAAAGTACCACTTGTGGACCGACAGTTCATACAGAGGTTTGATTTTCGTTGCGATCGCCGCTGTGTCAACTTTACCCCTCAAGTAAATCAGCGAAGCCAGCGTAATCCCAATCAGGGCAATTCCGACTGAACTTCCCCCCATAATCAAAAATTCGTTTAGATCGAACTCGCCAGCCTTTGCCGCTATTTCCATCGCCGTTTCACTCGGTGGATGGATAAACGCTTCAAAGTAGTTGGCAAACGGCGTTCCCACTAAACCAATCAGTACCGAAGGAACCGCCAACACCATCAGCGGCAGAGTCATCGTCCAGGGCGACTCGTGAGGATATTCGCTGTGGCTATGGAAATCATGGGTTGCTGCGGTTGCAGCCAACTCTCTCGTATCCATCGCACCAGGGCCAAAAGCAGGGGCGAGTTCAAAACTGGTTCTTATGGCTGAACCAAGAGTTACTTTTTCAAGTTGCGGCCTGAGTTCAGTTTTGTTTCCCCGGAGTTTACCCTCAAACGTGCTGAAATACATCCGGAACATATAGAAAGCCGTAATTCCAGCTGTTAGCCAGCCGACTCCCCACAGCACCGGGTTAGCAGCAAAGGCAGAAGCGAGGATTTCATCTTTTGACCAAAAACCGGCAAAAGGTGGGATACCGCTGATTGCGAGAGTCCCAATCAAGAAGGTAATCGCCGTAATCGGCATATACTTCCGCAGTCCCCCCATCAGCCGCATATCCTGCGGTAGGGTGGGGTCGTGACCTACGACTGCTTCCATGCCATGAATCACAGAGCCGGAGCAGAGGAACAGCATTGCCTTAAAGTAGGCATGAGTCATCAGGTGGAAGAGTCCCGCACTGTAAGCACCCACTCCCATTGCCATCACCATATAGCCCAACTGGGAGATGGTAGAGTAAGCTAAACCCTTTTTGATGTCGTTTTGGGTAATAGCAATAGTTGCTCCTAAAAAAGCGGTGAATGCCCCAGTAAAGGCAATCACACTCATTACTGCTGGTATACCTTCAAAGACTGGATACATCCGGGCAATCAGGAAGACCCCAGCAGCCACCATCGTCGCCGCGTGGATCAAGGCCGAGATTGGGGTTGGGCCTTCCATTGCATCTGGTAGCCAGACGTGTAAGGGGAACTGCGCGGATTTTGCTACAGGGCCAAGAAAGACTAAGACCGCAAACACAACAGCAAGAACATTGCTAAGAGAACCAGATTGGACCAAGTCTTGCAGGCGATCGCCCATCACCTCAAAATCAAAGCTTCCAGTCGCCCAATAAAGTCCCAAGATTCCCAATAGCAGCCCAAAGTCGCCGACGCGGTTAACGACAAACGCTTTCTGCGCCGCATCAGCGGCCGACTTACGGTCATACCAGAACCCAACCAGCAAGTACGAACACATGCCGACCAGTTCCCAGAAAACATAAACCTGCACTAAGTTGATGCTGACCACCAAACCCAACATCGACGAGCTAAACAAGCTCAGATAGGCATAGAAGCGCACATACCCTGGATCGTGAGCCATGTAGCCGTCCGTGTAGACCATAACCAGGAAGGCGACGGTCGTGACGATTACCAGCATCAAGGCTGTCAGGTGGTCAATCGTGTAGCCCATATCCAGGTGAAAAGCCCCTGCCGCTGCCCATTCAAGGGTGCGGGTATAGGGCGGGTGTCCTTGAATTTGACTCCACAGCAGCGCTAAGGATAGGCTCATCGCTGCTCCCAGTAGGGATACGACAAATACCGCGTTCAACTGCCGCAGGCGGTTTGTTACCTGATTAAACGAGATCAACCCAAGACCGACTAGCATCGCCCCGACCAGAGGTAATACCGGAATCAGCCAGGCATACTGATAGATTGCTTCCATCACTGCTGCCTACTTTATAGTTCTTCACTAAGTTGTCGAAACTGTTAACGATTGTGACACACACTTTTTCCCATAAAATACCCCACCCGAATGAATCTGGGTGAGGTATTTTCAAAATTACATGACTTTTTTAGGCCAAGCGACACTCCAAATCGGCAGCATGGGATAGTCCTGAGCGCGTAAGCAAGGTTGGCTGCGTCCCTGCGTAGGTTGCTCGGCGGTTTTTGTAGCTAACAAGGGTTGCTTCTAGCATCAAGCGCAGATCGTCCGGTTGGTGGAAGTTATCGATTCGCTGCTGGACTTTGCCTTCTTCAATCAGGATTAATGTTGGCAGGGTCGTGAGTCGATAAGCATTGGCGAGTTTGAAATTTTCGTCAGCGTTAACTGTGACCAACTTGATTTGCTCACCGCAACGCGCCTGAAATTGCAACAGCAGCGGCTGAATCATCCGACACAGCCCACACCAAGGTGCACCAAAGTCCACCAAAACTGGAACTGAAGATTCTAAGACTTCTTGCGTAAATGTCTGCTCACTTACCGACAAAACCATGATCCTTCTAAATCTTAAATTTGTTTTTGATATTAGTTTTGCACTATTCTACATTAATTGGGGATCAATTGATTAGCTATGATTATGGCTCTAAGCTCAAGCTTTGTCAATCGGGGATCACCCCATGTGGGCATTAGGGCTACGGGAAATTAAAAATTGACGCCACTAGTTGCCTGGATCAAAAGGGGGTGAGACCACCACAGGAGGAAGATAAAAATGGTGATCCCTAAGTAGGCAGGGCGGAGGAACTCCTGCCACTTGAGTGTTTGTCGCTTTTGATAGATAGCTAGGAATGGGATGATGGAGGTGCGGGCTTTGACGCTTTCAAACGCTTCACCATAACGATAAAGCAGTCGGCGATCGCCATGCCAAACCCCAAATAAATGATGCAGTACCAACCCAATTGAGGTGACGAGGGTAAAGCTGGTGCCAAGCCAGAGAGTATGGGCAATACACCAAATCACCTGTCCCACCATCTGGGGATGCCGGGTGATGCGAATAATTCCAGTTTCGTAGAGATGGACTTGAGGCTTCTGGATTGCGGCAATTTCTAGCAGATTGAAAGTTGCAGGATATAGAAATACAAAAGAGACCGCCGATAGTATCCACACTATCTGCTGTATTCCCGGCACACCCTGAACCTGCCACAGCTTAAGGCCATCATAACGGTGGTTAAAAAAGTAAATAATCAATACCACAGCTAAAGGCAGGCTGACCAGAGCAAATAAGATGCGGTAGAACCGTGACCCGATTTGTTTTTCTGCCCACGGTCGTAATGCTGCCAGACCACTGTGGGCGATCGCAAACCCGAATAAAAGACCCAGCATGACAAAATGGCTAGGCGTTAACCAATCGTAGAACCCCATACATGAAGTATTTTAAAAAAAGCCAATGCCAGTACAACCAATACCACAAAGTAATCAACAGGAGACTTTAGTAAGGAATGTTGTGTTAGTGTCAATTTCTAGAGAAGTCTCTAAGCTCCTTTCCTCTTTGTGGGTTTAGCCTATGTCTGACCTTCCTTTTACTCTAGATCAGTTACGTATACTCAAAGCGATCGCCGCCGAAGGGAGCTTCAAGCGCGCCGCTGATAGCCTCTACGTTTCACAACCAGCAGTCAGCCTCCAAGTACAAAACTTAGAGCGGCAGTTGGATGTGCCTTTGTTCGACCGTGGGGGACGGCGTGCCCAACTGACAGAAGCAGGATATCTCCTACTTAACTACGGTGAAAAAATTCTCACCCTATGTCAGGAAACCTGCCGCGCCATTGAGGATCTGCAAAATCTTCAGGGCGGCACGCTGATTGTTGGCGCTTCTCAGACGACAGGGACATATCTTTTGCCCCGCATGATTGGGTTGTTCCGGCAACAGTATCCAGATGTAGCAGTGCAACTGCACGTTCACTCTACGCGCCGGACAGCTTGGAGTGTAGCAAATGGACAAGTAGACTTAGCAATTATTGGGGGTGAGGTGCCTACCGAACTCCAGGACTCGCTCGAAATTATTCCATACGCCGAAGATGAACTAGTCCTGATTTTACCAGTCTTTCATCCGCTCGCCAAAGTGGGTACGATTCAGAAAGAAGACCTCTATAAGCTGCAGTTCATTGCCCTCGACTCTCAATCGACCATCCGAAAGGTAATTGATCAGGTGCTTGCTCGCTGTGGCATTGATACGCGCCGTTTCAAAATCGAAATGGAACTCAATTCCATAGAAGCAATTAAAAATGCAGTGCAATCAGGATTAGGCGCTGCCTTTGTTTCGCTCTCAGCGATCGCCAAAGAGTTACAAATGGGCGTACTTTACTGTGCTGCTATCGATGGGGTTGTAGTTAAACGGACGCTATGGGTGATTATTAACCCCAACCGCTACCGCTCGAAGGCGGCAGAAGCCTTTAGTCGGGAAATTTTACCCCAGTTCGCTACGCCGGAATGGAACAAGGATGTGTTGGAGTTGCCACCTTTGGTAAAGGATACCTTTGAAGCAGCAACGCCGCACTCAACTGGATAAGAGGTTGACATGGAAATTTACTGCACCCGTCCAGGCTGCCCCCGCCCCCAGAACTATTTTACGGATTTAGATGATAGCGCGACACTAAAAGCGTTGGAGCAGAAGTACTGCACCGCTTGTGGCATGTCCCTAATTCTAGTGGGGCGCTATCTACCATTAAAATTGCTGGGGCGAGGGGGATTTGGAGCAGCATTTTTAGCCCGCGATCGCTATACCCCTGGAATGCGCCGCTGTGTGGTCAAGCAGTTTAAGCCTTCTGGAGACTTGACCCAAACCCAATTACAAATTGCTCAAAACCTATTTGAACGGGAAGCAGAAGTTTTAGAGGAACTGGGTAGCCAACACGACCAAATTCCTGAATTGTTTGCTTTCTTTGAGTTAAGTGTTCCCAAGCTGCAATCCCCAAAGCAGGACAAGCTTTTCTATCTGGTGCAGGAATTTATTGATGGGCAAGACTTGGAGCAGGAACTCGCTCAAAAAGGCAAGTTTTCCGAGGCAGAAGTGTTAGATGTACTCAGGCAAATCCTCCCAGTGCTAAAGTTCGTCCATGATAATGGGTCTATCCATCGGGATATCAAACCCTCTAACGTTATGCGCGATCGCCGGGGTCGGCTACATCTATTAGATTTTGGCGCGGTTAAGCAGGTGGCAAAGGTAGCTGCGTCTGCGTCCCAACGCTCGACTGGAATTTATTCAATGGGGTTTGCACCACCAGAGCAAATGTCTGGAGGAGAAGTCTACCCATCAACGGATTTGTATGCCTTGGCTGTAACTTGCCTAACGTTGCTAACTGGCAAGGAGGCAGCAGAACTGTTCGATGCCTACAGCAACCAATGGAACTGGCGGGCCCATGTCCGAGTGAGCGCTCAACTTGCCGCTGTTTTAGACCGGATGCTTTTACCGGCACCAAACCAACGCTTGCAGTCAGCACAGGAGGTACTAGACGCCCTCACCCCACGCCAATCAATACCAGCGACAATTCAACCCCCACAAGTAGTCACACCGCCGCAACCGCCTAATGTCTCAGGTGGACAACCAACGCCACGAACCAACCCCGTAACCCCGCCTTTGTCTCCTAGACTGGCGTTTTCTACCCTAGAATTGTTAGCTGGAGCTGGCTTTAGCGGGTTTGAGGGTGGCTTGATTGCGATCGCCCTTTCCGGTTTGCTAAAGAATCCACCAGTAACTATGGGATTATCAGCGCTGATCTTAGGCGTTCTGATTTTTGCCCAATACCGCCGCTGGATTGAAAAGTTTGATTTGGTAATTATTGCTGGGATTACACTGGCAATCTTTTTCCTCCCAGTTGTCTCAGTTGTTGTACGGGGCAGTTATCCCATCCAATACGTGGCATTATTTGCGGTTGCAGCTGGGTTGGTCGCGATCGCCTTGACCGCGCTGTTTCGTCTGATTTACAAATTGCTTTCTTTAATCTTTTAAGCGAGTTTTAGCTTCAATCGCTCTTATTCCCCGTGCCATGGTGCGAGGGTAATCCCGATGCATCTGGTATCGGGGACGCCAGTTTCCTACGGAGGAGTCAGTTTCACGCTCGCGCTCTTCCCCCGGTGAGTCAGCGCGGTCATGGGGGTTTCCCCTCTTGTGCGACTGCGAACCCGCAGGGCGTAGAAAACTGGCGTCGGAAAACGCCACTCCCACGCCAGTCCGCTCAACGGGGGGGACCCCCGCACGCGGCTGGCTCCTCAACGGGGGGAACCCCCGCACGGGGGTGGCTCCCCTCCTCCAGAACACAGCGAGTGAATGGCGAACCGGGTCTACTGGGTGATTCATGACTTATTGAATGACTTAAATGCTGACTTAACTTCAAGAATGTAAGCCAAGGGATTGATATAATAAAGATACGGTACTTCACCGGCACGGTCGTTGATACAGTTCTGGCCAGACCTCTAGAGAGTAAACTCTCCAAGTAAACCCTACTGAAACGTTGGATAGCGTGCGAAGAAGGTGGCACATCTTTCAAGTAATGCAAGTATCCCTTGGGGTTCTGTTTGATAGCGCGAATAAGCCAGCAACATCGAAAACAGGTAAAACTTGTGCGGTAGAAGGGTAAGAAATTCAAGGTTTCCGACTCCGGTTGGGGGAGTGGCGGTGGGCGTCTTCGTCACTTAAAAACGCTCGAAAGGAAGATTTGTCTTCTCTAGAGAAGCCCACGCTGTCGGCTTGCCGCAGCGCTGGGAGTACGTCACCGCTAAAAGGCATTTATGTCACAAAAGAACGAAACGACCGTTCTTATCTTAGCCCTCCTGATCACACTAGGATTAGTGGGCGGTGGTGTTTGGTGGTTCACGAGCCACTCTGGGGCTAAAATAACTGATTCAAGTACCCCACAAAATAGGGCTGCCAATTCACCAAGCCCCGACAATCAAGCGGTGTCAGACCGCATCAGTTCCGGCGAAAAGTCTTTAATACCTGGGGAAGTCCAGCCAGCCAAACGAGCTGGAATCGAGGCCATAGCAGCAGGAAACTACGACAAAGCAATCGCAAATCTAGAAGCAGTCCTGCGGGTAAATCGGAACAATCCAGAAGCACTCATTTTCCTGAACAATGCCCGTATCGGCAAGCAAAAAAGCTACACTATTGCTACATCTGTACCTATTGGTACTGATTTGAACGGGTCTTTAGAAATTTTACGCGGGGTTGCTCAAGCCCAAAATGAAATCAATTCCTCTGGGGGAATTAAGGGAGTGCCGTTGAAGGTAGCGATTGCCAACGACGACAATCAACCACAAATTGCCCAACAAATTGCCTCAGCCTTAGTCAGTAATCCCGAGGTATTAGGTGTAATCGGTCCTTACTCCAGCGACGTCACTTTAGCTGCAGGAACTATCTATAACTCCGGTCAACTCGTAGCCATTTCCCCCGTCAGCACTTCTGTTAAACTTTCAGGCTTCAGCCGCTACGTTTTTCGCACTGTCCCTAGTGATTACATTGCTGCGAGGGCATTAGCCAATTACATGCTGACGAAGTTACAGAAGAAAAATGCAGTAGTTTTCTTCAATTCTCAGAGTGCCTACAGCCAGTCCCTTAAATCTGAGTTTGTTACGGCTGTTTCTCTAGGGGGTGGACAGGTACTGAGCGAGTTTGACTTGTCCAATCCGGGTTTTAGTGCCGCCCAGAGTTTTAATCAGGCAACTAAGCAGGGTGCAGAGGTCTTGATGTTAGCCTCCAATTCGGGCGAACTCGACAAAGCCCTACAGGTGGTTGGGGTCAACCGGAGACGGTTAAATCTCTTGGGAGGAGATGATGTTTACACGCCCAAGACATTGGAAGTTGGAGGCCAGTCAGTTGTGGGGATGGTGTTGGCAGTTCCTTGGCATATTAACGCCAATCCAACATCAGCCTTTCCCCGCCAGTCCAGGCGGCTTTGGGGTGCTGATGTGAACTGGCGGTCAGCCCTATCTTATGACGCCACGCGAGCAATAATAGCTGCTTTAGAAAGTAACCCGACTCGTACAGGAGTCCAACAAGCCCTCGCATCGTCAGATTTTTCAGCAACAGGGGCTTCTGGAACGATTCGGTTTTTAGCATCGGGCGATCGCAATGCGCCAGTACAACTTGTAAAAATTGTCCCTGGTAGTCGTTCTGGTACTGGCTATGACTTTGTACCAATACCACAATAGCGCCAGTTTGAGCTTAATAATGTTGCTCAATTAAAAACAGTTTATGCCTCAAGACAGTGGTGAATCAACACTGAGTGATTGTAAGCTTCGTGCTTTTATTATGCAATGCCAAAAATTTTCCAGGTGAACTTTTACCTGTTTTCTCTGTTAGAGCAAAAGTTGCACATTAAGCAGACATAAGACATACAGTTTCAGGCTTTTAACTAGACTTGATTAGAGCATCTGCATGAAAAAATCGAGCTAACTGGTAAAGTAAGCAACTTCAACTAGCCGCTATTCATCACAAACCTTTGCTAGCAGTGATAGCTGATTTACATATAAAATATGACTTTTAAAAACAAGTCATAAAACTTCGTATGGCAACGCTTCCAGGGAATAGATTGATTCTCATTTACACTTAGATACTAAGAATGGTTAACGAAATTATCAGGCTTTCAAAGGAGAGTTTTTGAGATTGAGCAACCTGCTTAAAAGATAATGAGAAAAGTTAAGTCTAGAACTTCTACTACTTGGTAAGGATTTATGGTCGGGAAAAGTCAGGTATAGTGAGTTTAGCTAAGCTGTGCCAACAAGAAAAACCTGTCCGGGTTACTTGTAAGTACTTCAAGTGCGTTGGCCCATAAAGCTGATGGAAATGGGGGAAATGGGTAATGACGTGGATAGATTTTGTTATCCGCTTGGTGCTGGCATTTATTATTGGTGCCGCTATTGGTGTAGAAAGGCAGTGGCGGCAAACTCAGGCGGTACTTAAAACTAATGTCTTAGTATGCATTGGGTCGGCCATGTTTGTCATGTCGTCAGCCATGGCACCAGGTTATCACGACTCAACACGGGTCGCAGCACAAGTGGTTTCTGGGATAGGTTTTCTCGGGGGAGGTGTGATCTTGCGCGAAGGAGCTAGTGTGCGGGGGCTCAATACAGCAGCAACCCTATGGTGTGCAGCGGCGGTTGGCACCATGATCGGCTTAGGGTTGCTTTTCCAGGCCTATGTTGGGGCTTTGGCAGTTGTGGGAGCAAACCTACTGCTCCGACCACTCGTCCAACTGATTAGCGGGCACTCAATAGCTAATACGAAATTAGAAACCCGTTATTGCTGCCGCGTGATCTGTCACATTGGCGATGAAGCAAATGTACGTGCTTTACTATTGAACTCAATAAAAGATCGGACGCTATTATTGGACGGTATATATAGTAAGAATTTAGACAGCAAAGATATAGACAATCAAGTCCAGGTAGAGGTAAAAGCAGATTTCGTGGCTACAGGCCGCAACGACGCACTGCTGGAGCAGGTTATTAATCTTCTAAAGTTAAAGGCAGAAGTTAATGAAGTCAGTTGGCAGTTTGTTTCCCAGGAAACCGAGTAAACAGACTTGATCTACATAAGTCCTGAGCTCTTGACAAAAGCTCGTCCAAACCTAGTCAGATATCTGACAAGTCAGTTTTAGCGTATTTACCTTAGCGAAGCGTTGCGCTCTATTGTGCTTCGCCCTCATCTCAGTCAGACTCGCCTACCAGAATAGCTTGGGGAGAGTTGCGCTCAAGGATCTGCTGAATATACACAGGTACTTTTATAGTCAAATTTTGAATTTTCGTATTTATTTATACCGAATTTCATGCTGTAAATATCTTACTCTGAATAAAGAAAAAGTAATACTTCATACAGACGTGAAACCATAAAGCTACAGCAGATTTCAAGTAAGCAGAGTACACGGGTTGTGCCAGGGTATCGGAGTTCACAGGTTGCCACTGTACTTCATCAAGCTGAAATCCGCTGTATGTCAAGACGTAGTCCTCACTTTGAAAAATTCATACCTTTCACTTTTATCAATTAGCGAGGGGATAGTTATCTATGTCACCCTTTGTTCAGCTTCAGTGAACCGTATTGGCGCAAAAGCTATCGGTTTGACGACTACGCCGTCTGTATTCATTAAAGTGATTTTACAAAGAATGTGGAACAAGTTTTGTCATTAGCTTGCATACCTTAGTTCAGGAGAATCTTTTAACGACAAACAGAACAATAAAATCCGTGATTACTGTTCCAAGATCAGAGCGTCTATGCCCAAGAAAGCCTCGAAAGTCACCTGTCACACAAGATAAATTGCGAATATTTTTCCATTAAACCCCTGCCTTTTTAAGGCTGTGGGAGGTTTAGCGTGAGCAATTTGAATCACAGAAGAAAAAAAGCTGCCTTGGCAATCCTGGCAGCAGCTGGCGGTAGCGGGGTGGTTATGGCTATACCCATACCCATACCTAGTGTAGAAATTCCCAAACAGGTTTTTATGACAGCTGCAAATGTTGCTATGTATACGGTGATCTGGGATATCTACTTTGACGAGGAGTTATCGCAGAAGGACATTAAGTCTATCCTATTAGACTTGAGCCTCATAACTTTGATCAGCGCGGGAACCGCTTACATCACAGCAAAGGGAACCACCGCGCTAATTAGCGATATCACTAATTGGTTAGGAGCAATTGGATGGGGGGTAGCAGGTGCAATTGCGGGCTCAGCGACAGGCTTGTTAGGACTTGCGTGGACATTTTACTGCGATGATCTTTATAGAAACCCAAGTCGCTAGCTAGGCGGTACTTTTACACAGACAGAAGTTCAAATTTATAAATTCAGCAATGACATTAGATCAAAGAGAACTAATACGCAAAAAGTGGAGAATTATGTTGGAGAAAGCATGTCTACGCCACTCTACCTATTTAGGCAGATGGAATTATAAAAGTACTTTGGCGAAATTAAAAAGTTATCTGTCTACAATTTCTGGGAGTTCAGCCTATCAACCCAGATTTGCTTTAAGACAAATTTTGTTTTCCTATATTGGTAGTTTCTTTGGCATTGCGGCATTGGCTTACCTAAGTGTACAAACGAAATACCCTTTGATTGCAGCTCCATTTGGTGCCGCTGCTGTACTGGTTTTTGCGGTACCCGACAGTCCGTTGGCTCAACCGCGCAATGTTGTCGTTGGCAACTTTCTAGCTGCTGTAGTTAGCCTAGTTATGGTACATCTATTTGGCTCAGAACCGTGGGTTATGGCTTTAGCCGTTGCCACAGCTATTAAGGTGATGCAATTGACAAAAAACTTACATCCACCTGGTGGGGCTGTTGCATTAGTGGGAGTCATGAGCCATGCTGAATGGGACTTTCTCATAACACCCGTACTGGCAGGTTCTGTTGTCCTGGTGCTTTGTAGTGTAGCCTTCAACAACCTAGTACCAGGGAGACCTTATCCTAAACATTGCTGTAACTATCCTACCCATGTCAAAAAGCAAAAAAAACACAGTTCTTATCTTATATTTACTATTCTTCAGCTTAATCGGTCCTCTGATTTTTTGGTTAAGTTACCGCCAGGGACAGGTATCTTCAGAATTAACGCAACCACAACAGTCAATCGGTAGCTTGTTTAATTCCAATAATAGTAAATCAATACAAGAGCGGATTAGTTTAGGAAACAAACTTTTAGTTGCGGCAGATAATAGCCCAGATAAACAGGCTGGAGTTCAATCATTTGCTTCTGGTAATTTGGTTGCTGCTATCACTAAGTTCAGAACATCATTACAAACGAATCGTAATGATCCAGAGGCCTTGATTTATTTGAACAATGCTGTTGCGGTTGCTAATGGCAATATTCTTAAAATTGCCGTGAGCGTGCCCATTGGTGGTAACCTGAATGTATCAAAAGAGATACTGCGCGGCGTGGCTCAAGCCCAATATGAGGTAAATCATCATGGAGGTGTTCAGGGAGCGCTGGCGCAGGTAGAAATTGCTAATGATGATAATGACCCGGCGATCGCCAAACAAATTGCCGCTGAATTTGTTAAGGATGCCAGTATTTTGGCAGTGGTGGGGCACAACTCCAGTGATGCTTCAATTGCTGCTGCTCCTGTTTATCAGCAGGGAGGTTTAGTAATGATTTCCCCTACTAGCGTTTCCAGAAACCTATCTGGAATTGGCCGTTATATATTTCGCACGACCCCCAGCAGTAGGGTTATTGCTGATGCCCTTTCCCGTTATGCCATCACGTCTGCTCGCAAGACGAAGATTGCTATTTGCGCCGACTCGCAAGCCCAAGCCAGTCAGTCGTTCAAACAAGATTTTACTTATGCCATGTTTGAAAATGGTGGCAAAGTTACTAACACGGACTGTGATTTTTCTGCTCCAAATTTCAACCCTGGTAACATTCCGTCTCAGGTTATCAGTGAGGATGCAGATGCCCTGTTGTTAGCGCCTGATGTAAACAAGATTAACCAAGCGATAGACGTGGCGCGAGCAAATAAAGGGCGGCTAGCTCTGCTAGGCAGTCACACAATGTACACAATTGAGACGTTGCAGCAGGGGAAAATTGATGTCAACGAAATGGTGCTAGCAGTGGTTTGGGCTCCCACAGCAATTCCCAGAAGTCCCTATGCCGTGAGTGCCAGAAAATTGTGGGGCGGCTCTGGGAGTTGGCGTACTGCCATGGCCTATGATGCAACCAATGCAGTACTTACAGGTCTGAAGTCAGGCATTAATCGTGTTCAACTGCAAAAGGCACTGTCTGATTCAAACTTCTCAGTCAATGGTGCGACGGGAGTTGTCCAGTTTCTGCCATCAGGCGACCGGAATGCAACGGCGGTCTTAGTCAAAATTCAGCCGGGTCAGAACTCTGGTACGGGCTACGATCTTGTAACGTTTCAGCCTTAAAAGATTATTGATATTAACAGGTTAGTAAAGCTAACTGGTAGTGCTTATGTACAAACCTCAAGCCCCGGCTACGAGATATGGCATGTATGCAGCTACAGCAGTCCTGGTTCTGGGGCCTATCTTAGAAGTTATTAGAGAACCACAAATTATCGCTGAGTTTACCTTCTGGTTAGGGCTATATGGCTGGCTGGCTGTAGCCATTGTAGTTGGTTACTTGGTGCATCTGGGACTCCGGATCTTTGGTATGCGAGCCGAGTTAAAGATCAGCGCGCTCAAAATGCCAGAGCTAAATTTGGGGGCAAAGGTGTCGGCGGGTGAACTACCAGCTTGGGAAACTGCCGATCTCCCGCCTCCCCCACACTTTAATTTTCGCAATGTCCTCACCGTCATTGGACCGGGCACAATTCTTCTTGCCACATCCTTCGGCAGTGGAGAATGGTTAGTTGGTTCAGCCGTGACAGCGCAGTTTGGCGGTTTCATGCTGTGGGTTGCAACCGCTTCAATTATTTTCCAGGCAGTCATGAACACAGAGTTCATCCGCTACACAATGTACACGGGTGAACCAATTTACACTGGCTTCATGCGAACCAAGCCTGGTCCCAGGTACTGGGCAATAATCTATACCATCCTGGCATTTCTCCAGCTGGGCTGGCCGGGCTGGGCTTCTGCCGCTGCTACAGCACTGACGGCCATATTCGTTGGCAGAATGCCAGGACCTGAACATGCCCATCTGATAAAAATATTTGGTGTGTTCTGGTTCCTCTCGACAGTAGTGATCGTTGCCTTCGGAGCCAAGATCGAGAGGACGATGGAGGTGGTACAGTGGTTCTTCGTGACGGCAATTCTGCTGTTTTTGATTTCCATTGGCTTTGCGTTTACCTCGCCTGTTACCTGGGGTAAGGTAGCGTCTGGCTTTTTTAAATTCGGTATCATACCCCCAGGCATCGACTGGTTAAAGCTTGGTGCCCTTGTCGCCTCCGCAGGCGCTGGAGGAGTTGTTAACGGCGCGCTCAGCAACTGGTACCGTGACAAGGGATATGGAATGGGGGGCGCGGTCGGCTACATTCCGGCAATTATTGGTGGTCGCAAGGTATCTTTGACCCACGAAGGCAAAGTCTTCCCGCTCACACCCGAGAACAAGAAACGCTGGAACGAGTGGTGGAAATTTGTGGCTGCTGACCAATACGGTCTGTGGGCGATCGGCTGCTTTCTAGGCATAGGGTTACCAGCGCTGCTCACACTGCAGTTTATTCCCCCAGGCATCGAGTTTAACAACCAATTTGGCATAGCGGTTTACCAGGCGCAGTATCTGGCGCGGGAAGGGGGCAGTTTCATGTGGTTCATCACGCTGCTGGTGAGCTTCTGGATTCTATACAGCACCCAGCTCGGCATCACAGATGTTTTCGTACGTATTGTTACAGATATTATTTGGTCGAGCAGTAATCAAGCCCGTGCCTGGCGTGGTGGGGATATCCGCTTCGTCTACTACGGCGTGTTATCAATTTTCACTCTCTGGGGCGTCTACATTCTGCTTACCGACGTTAAGCCATTATTCTTTATACTGCTTAGTGCCAATATGGCAGGGCTAAATTTTGTGTATTTGGGGCTGCATACCCTGTACGTCAACCGCAAGTTTCTGCCGGCAGAGCTACGGGCACCACTCTGGAGAGAGGTCGTCGTGTTGCTGGCAGTAGTGTTTTTTGCTTTTTTCTTCATCAATGCTGTGCCGGATATCATCAAACAGCTCTCGACTGGTTAGCGCACTTCCTCATGTCTTTACGTGCATTCAAGTTGTATAAGAGATAGCCATTTTAGGAGTCAGGAGTCAGAATGAAGACTTATAATTCAGCCAATCCAACCCAGATCTGCCGCAAGTGCGGCTATAATTCAAATCCGAATACTTCTACCCACTGTCAGATTTGTAACTATCCCCTCAACACAGACAATGTCTTAACCAATAATTTGCCTGCTATCCCATGGTCGGCGGTTCCGCTCATAATGTTGCTGTTGCTAACTTTAGGATTTTACTTATTTTGGCGGGACCATGCAGTTCCGATCACGGCTAGCAACCCTAGTCCTCCAATCACACCTCTTCGCTCACGGCCAGTATCCGCTAGACTCAACCCCGCTTCTGACTTACAGCTCTACAACTTGATGCGGGACGTCCCCAATGTACCGAAAGGACTTTTTAACTACGGCGGGGCTACCTGCTTTGCAGCCATGACTGCTCATGGTATGAACAGTGCTATCACCCAAGCTCACTCACAGTTTCGCTTACGGTACACTGAACCACTCGGCGTCCCTCCTGGTTGTAGTACGGGGATCAAAATGTTGCTCGACGGTCAACTAAGTTTCGCCCAAAACGGTCGCCCTTTAGAAGATGCTGAGTATAGAAAAGCCAAGGACCGTAACTTTACCCTACAGCAAGTACCGGTTGCAATTGATGGTATTGTCTTCTACACCAATTTGGATGTGCCCCTCCCCGGACTTTTTATCAACCAACTCCAGGACATCTTTTTGGGTAAAGTAACCAACTGGAAGCAGGTCGGAGGACCGAACCTACCAATCGTGCCAATCAGTCTGGACCCCAAAGTTCACGTCACGCTCAAATTACTGTTAGGCGGTCAGGGGCAGGACATCGGTCCCAACGTGAAGATTGTCCGTGATTACACCACCGCGATTCGTAAAGTTGCCTCAACCCCAGGTGGAATTTCCTACAGCTCGGCCTCAATCGTGATCGGGCAGCGGACGATCCACCTCCTTGGTGTGGCCAAAGCTCACTCTGACCAGTATGTGCCCCCCTTTACTCAGAGCGGCCAAGTTAACGTTGCTGCTTTCCAGGATGGTACCTACCCACTGACCCGGCGTCTGTTCGTTGTGATTCGCCGAGATGGCACCCCTGATGAACAGGCAGGAGTTGCCTACACTAATCTGTTGCTATCTAGTGAAGGCCAGCAAATCGTTGAGAAGGCGGGGTTTGCTGCGCTCCACTAACACCCCAACAGTTCATCATAGGTTTATGTGGTAAGTCCTGACTCACAGCTTGAATATCGCGCTCGCCAAGAGCACCAGAAACAGCGTCACAATCGTAATTGCCAACTCCGCAAGCGCACCGACGATGAAGGGACGCAGTCCCTGCCGACGCAGTTCGCGAAAGTCGGTACGCAAACCCACACCAGCGAAGGTGAGTAAAAAGGCCCAGCGCGACAGATTAGCCAGACTGGTAAGTTGGCCCTTACTAAACAGTCCAACGGTTGCCAAAAGCGATATCAGCAGGAAGCCCAGCACGAACTTGGGGAACTTTTGCCACAGGAATGCGCCTTTATTTTTCACCCCCTGGGCCTGCCCCTGTGCAGCCCAGTAAAGCGCATAGCCCAGCACAACAAAGCCAATCATCGCGTTCCGTGTCGTTTTGGCTAGTACAGCGATCTTGCCAGCCGCGTCGGAATAAAGCGCACCAGCAGCAGTTGCTTCAGCGGTGTTGTCTACTGCTAAGCCAGCCCACAAACCGAAGGCGTGGTCGCTCATCCCTAGTAAGTGGCCGATCAACGGGTAGGTAAATAGACCAAATGCTCCTAATGCCAAGATCGCCGCGATCGCGAAGGAGGCATCTTCTTCGTCAGCCTCAATTGCCCCTTGACCAGCGATGATTGCCGAGACGCCACAAATCGATGAACCCATGGCGAGCAGGCTAGTCAGCTTGGGCTTGAGCTTGAAGGCACGTCCCAACACTGTCATCAGGCCGATTGCGACGAATAGCTCAATGAACACCAGTGCCAGACTGACACCGCCAAGTTTAAGAACGTCGCCGAGCAGAAAGCGGGAACCGAGCAGTACGATGCCCACTTTCAGCCAGAACTCGTAAGTTGCTACACCAGGCTGGAAAATTCTGGGAACACCTATGGTGTTAGAGATTAGCAGTCCAAATAAGATCGCCCACAATACATATTCAATGTTTGGAAAGGTCAGGTGATTGGCCTTAATGTAATGTCCGATGAATTGCTCAACGAACTTGCCCAGATAGCCAATCACGAACAGTAGCACAACGCCAGGGAGCAGCCGCAGCAATTGCTTTGGCAGACCGGCAGATTGCTCCCGATTCAACACCGTTTCATTTGCCATAATATTCTCCTCTTAATTTAAGCAGTTAGCGATCGCCGCAACTCAACCATGCCTGTTGCTTGTCTGTTCACCATCACCACGAGACATCATGAATCACGCCTAACAGTACCAGCGCCGTCAGTACCAGCGACGTGATTACTGCCCACCAATCTACCGATAGCCGTCTCCTGTGGCTAGCCGCTCGTCTTGCTTGTCCTTGTCCGCTTGCCATCTGTCGCCTCCATTAACCTGCTGCAGATCAAATTATTCAGTAGTCAAAATCACTCATCCAAACAGGGTTAGCCAAAGGGGAATCGTCAGCGGCAACCCGATCGTGCTGAGGACAATACTACCAGCAGCCAACTGCCGATCAAGGTTATACTCTTCAGCTAAAATCAAATTGGCAAAGGCAGTTGGCATCCCTGACATTAAAACCAAAGCCAAGCGAGCATCCCCCGACAGCCCTAAGAGAGTTAGGCTCAATCCTGCCAGTCCTGGCACAACTAGCATTTTTAGGGCAGCGGGCACTAGAGCCATCTGTAAACTTTTGACTCCCTGAAGCTGGCTAAGCTGCATGCCTATTAGCAGAAATGCTCCAGGAACGACGAACAATACAGAAGTCTGCAACCCCGATTCGATCAGGGTAGGAAACTGAACATGACGACTGAACCAGCCAATAACAAAGGCCCACAGCGAAGGGACATACAGCACATCGCGCAGCTGAGTCCACCAATGACTTTCCTGCTGAGGTCGGCCATAATAGCTAGCGAGAAAAACACCCAAACCGTAGCTACCGAGCAGATTGTGGGCAACGCCATAGAGCATGATCCAGCTTAAGTAAGGAACGCTGACAAAAGCCGGGGCGATCGCTAACCCAATAAAGCCGGTGTTGCCCAACATAGAAGCCAGGACAAAACTGCCTTGACTTGACCGATGCCTGGGCCAAACTTTACTAAATAGTTCAGTTGCAAAGGGCCATCGAAAACTCGAACCCTGTAAACTCAGTAACGATAATCCCAAGGCTAGTAGCAGCACTCCTACTGTAATCAGTGGTGTTAACCACATACCCCCAGTAAAATTTGACCTCCGGGCTAGCGCCAGAATTTGCAGTGGTACGCCTACCCAATAAAGACTCCGGCCTAGCACCTGAGGCAGATAGGACGGCATGAACCGAAGTAGTAACAGCCCTATACTCGTCCAAAATATACTTGTTGTTACTACCCACATTTTTTAGACATTCTTTAAACAAGCGATTGGTTGAAAGTTGAACTTCAAAATTCTCGGCTACCAATTTAAGCCGGGACAGTATGCAAGTGAGGCCTTTGAGAGTGCGGAGATGGTTTAGCACTTCTAGGTAGGGGTAAGTCAGGCATGTGTTCGACAATGAACTCGAACAAGTCTGGAAACG
>JAABUQ010003562.1_pt1 | contig 28293 bp, 25 predicted proteins | sample 5560001 | NCBI WGS metagenome assembly JAABUQ01 (sample SAMN10711888, study PRJNA513371) | rock metagenome | isolation source: Antarctica rocks | place: Antarctica: Victoria Land, Finger Mt nord | collected 2015-12-18 | reverse complement strand
GGCGACTTTCGGTTCCGGGTCGGCCGTGACCCACGTCGCGGCGGGCATGCGACCGAGGACCTCGGCGGCCAGCGAGGCGTAATCTTCGGCGCCCCGGCTGGTTGGCGCGTAGTGGAAGATCGACTGGCCAAAGCTCGGGCACTCGGCCAGGCGGATGTTGCGTCGGATGCGCGTGCGGAAGACGCGAGCCGCCGCCCAGGGTGCCGCGGCGTGGCGGCGGCCGTCGAAGTAGCGATCCAGGTCCTCGATCACCTCACCGCCTAGCCGGGTGCCGGCGTCGTACAGGCAGAGAATGACGCCGCCGACGCGCAGATCGCGATTGACCCGCTTGGACACGAGCTGGATGGTTTCCAGCAGCTTCGACAGGCCGTGGAGGGCGAGGAAATGGGCCTGCAAGGGGATAAAGACCTCGCGGGCGGCGCAGAGGGCGTTCAGGGTGAGGATACCCAGCGAGGGGGGGCAATCCATCAACACGAAATCGAAGGGCTCGGTGTCCGCTTCCAGCAGGTCTCGCAGGATCACCTCGCGGCCCACCGTCCCGATCAGCTCGACCTCGGCGGCGGCCAGGTCGATATGGCTGCCGCCGATAAAGAGGTTCGGTGCGACCTCGCGGCGGACCTGGGCCAGCGGGAGGTTCTGCGTCAAGGCCTCGTACAGCGAGGGCCCGGAACGCCCCGGCAAGAGGCCGAGGTGGAGCGTCGCGTGCGCCTGCGGGTCGAGGTCCAGCACCAGAGTCTTATGCCCCTCGGCCGCCAGCGCGGCGGCGAGGTTGACCGTGGTGGTGGTCTTGCCGACCCCCCCCTTCTGATTCAGGATGGCGATCCGTCGCATCGTGGTGTCCCCCGCCGGCCGCATCCGTGGGCCAGCCGCCGGAAGGTACGCGATCCCGCCCCTGGCGCGAAGCCGAATCGCTCACCCTTGGCGTAGCAAATCGTAGCCGGGGTGTCGAGCAACGAAACCACGTAGCTCCCTCCACGTTGATTCCTGGCATCCTCGACCGAAAGGTGGCCTAAACTTTAGGCAGGCGGTGCTTAGGAATGGACGCGTCGAGCCAGCCCACGTGAGTCGACGTTCGTGCCCCTCCCAGGCCACGCATGGCCCGAAGCGGTCTTCCCCCGCGAGTGGGGAATCCGCCGGCCGCCTTTGTCGCAATCCAGGCTCATGCCTCGGGAGAACCCGGATGATCCCCACAGCGAACGGACGACGACGTCTCGAACGCCGTCCCAACCAGTCTCGGACCATGAAGCCCGTCCTGGAAGGATTGGAAGATCGCAAGCTCCTGTATGCGACGTCGGGCGCGCAGTGGCCCTACGCTACCCGGGTGACCTACAGCTTCATGCCCGACGGCACGAGTATCGGCGGCACCCCAAGCAACCTCTACCAGAGCATGAACGCCAAGGGCTTTTCCGACGCCACCTGGCAACTCCAGTTCCAGAAGGCCGCCGCTGTCTGGCAGTCCATGGCCAACATCAACATCGCCCAGATCGGCGACGACGGCACGCCGCTGGGCAACAGCGGCTTCGCGCAGGGCGACCCCCGCTTCGGCGACATTCGCATCGGTGGATACTCCGCGAATGACTGGGGGATGCTCGCCCAGGCCTTCGACCCCCCCCCGCATAACGGCGGCACCGTCGCGGGCGACATCCTGTTGAATACCGACCAGGCGTTCAGGGTCAGCGGCAGGGCCTACGACCTCGAATCCGTCGCCATCCACGAGATCGGCCATTCCCTGGGCATGAGTCATTCGGAGATCGCCTCGGCCGACATGTACCGGTGGTACAACTACACCAAGCAGGACGCGACGCCCGACGACGCCGCGGGCCTCCAGTCGCTGTACGGCGCGATTCCCCCCGACACGATCCCGAACAGCAACCCTCCCAACGCCACGAACCTGACCCCCTTCCTGGTCAACGGTCAGGTCACCGTCGGTGGGGGGAGGATCAGCGACCCGTACCAGGACATCGACTATTACAGCATCACAGTGCCCGCGAACACCAACGGAACCATGTATGCGGTGATGCAGGCTGGGAATCTCAGCTCCCTGAGCCCCCGGATCGTCGTGTTCGACCAGAATCAAAAATTCCTGGGCTACTCCACCCAGCCGTATTCCTACGGTGGCAACGCGGTGGCGGTGATCCCCAACGTGACGCCCGGGCAGGTGGTGTATCTGCGTTGCCAGGCGGCGAGTGCCGACCCCAGCGGTGTCGGCGCCTACGGGATCATGCTCAACTTCACGGGCCAACCGATGTCGCCCGTCCCTCCCCCCTGGACCGTCGTGCCCGAGATGCCGAACCAAGGAGGAGGTGCCGCGCCGGAACTCACGGCCGGTTCCCACGGAGACTCGGCTTCCATCAATGCTCTGTTCGGCGGCCACGGCCACGGAAACGGCGATGGCCACGGGCACAGCCTTGGTAATGCCATCGCCGACGGCAACGCCATCGACCTCGCCCACCTCATTCAGATCGGGTCTCTCAGCGGGATGGGAGATTCCCTGAGGATCCAACCGGTCGGCCACTCCAACGCCCCCGTTCCCCGGAGTGCCGCGGCTCACTACCAGATCGGCTCACCCAGAGGGATGGGAGCCGCCCCGACGATCCAACCGGTCGCCTCCTTCAGTGCCCCCGTGTCCGTGCCTGACCCGGCTCACCACGGCAGGACGGTTCATCACGCCACCCTGGGGCGCGGTCGGGTCCATGCTCAGCCGCGCCACGGCCTGTCGCATCGACACCTGCCCAAGGGGCCCTCGATGACCCGCTGAAGCCCGGAGATCGGCAGGGGCGGGCGAGGTCTGGGCCTTGCCCGCCCTTGACGCGATTCAGGCGGGCAGTGGCTCGCCCGCCAGGGCCTCGATGCCGATCCGATGGCAGAAGTCGCCCAAGGGCTCGCCCGGCTCGCGACCGGCCACGAATCGGGCGAGGACGGCCGCCAGCTCCGGGGCAACCCGGTCGTACGGCACGTAATCCTTGTAGAGAGTATTCAGGCGATCTCCCAGGGTACTCCCTCCCAGGAAGATCGTGTAAGTGCCGGGGCCGGGTGAGCCGTCGTCGTTGCGAGTGGCCGAGCGGCCGACGAGGCCGACCTCGGCGTTGTAGGGCCGGGCGCAGCCGTTGGGGCATCCGGTCATGCGGACAGTGAACCGCTCGTCGGTCAGGCCGAGCTTCGCCAACTCCCCTTCCAGCTCGTCCATGATGGTGGGCAGCGCCCGTTCGGCCTCGGTCACCGCCAGGCCGCATGTCGGCAAGGCAGGGCAAGCCATCGACCAGCGCCTGACGGTCGAAACGTCCTCGACTCGCGCGATGCCGTGCTCCTCAAGGATGGACTCGATCTCAGCCTTCCAGGAGGGTTCCAGGTCGATCAGCAAGATCGACTGCTGGCACGTCAGGCGGGCGGGCGTTCGGTACTTGGCGAACAAGGTCCGCAAGCCGGTGGCGAGCCTGAGCGTGCCCTCGTCCTTGATCCGCCCGTTTTCGACGGGGAGGCCGAGAGCGAGCCGCCCGTCCCCCTGTTCGACCCAGCCGAGGTGGTCGTGGACCTCCGTCACGGGGTTGGGACGGGGAGCCGGCAGGGGATGTCCGAGATAGGCTTCGACCTTCGCCTTGAATGCGGGCATTCCCCAGTCGTGGAGCACGTATTTGAGCCGCGCCCGCTTGCGGTCCGTGCGATTGCCGGAGTCACGGTAGACCTTGACCACGGCCTCGCCGACCTTCAAGACATCGTGCCGCTCCACGAAGGTGAGCGCCTGCCCCAGCGCCGGGAAGGTCTTGCCGGCGCTGGGGGTCGTGCCCAGTCCGCCGCCGACCAGGACGTTGTAGCCGATGAGCGTGCCGTTCTCGACGACCGCGAGGTAGCCCAGGTCGTTGGCGAAGACGTCGGTGCAGTTGTCGTCGGGGAGGGCGAAGGCGGTCTTGAACTTGCGAGGGAGGTAAGCCTTCCCGTAAATCGGCTCGGTCGGGTCATCGCCAGCCGTCGGCACGAGTACGGGACCGGGGGCAGGGAGCAGGGGGCTCTCCATCTTCTCGCCGTCGAGCCAGATGTCCCAGTAGCTCGCCGCCCTGGGGGCGAAGTGGGAAGCGAAGGCGTCGGCGTCGGCCTGCATCAGCGCGCGGACGCCATCGACGAGCGGGGCGGGGCAGGTCAGGACGTTCCGCTCGACGTCGCCGCAGGTCGCCAGGGTCGAGAGGAGGGTCTCGTTGACGGCGCGGATCATCGCGGGGAGGTCATCCTTCAGGACGCCGTGGAGCTGAAACTCCTGGCGGGTCGTGATCCGCATCGTCCGGTTGCCGACGGTGGTCGAGAGCCCGTCGAGGTCCAGGTATTGGTCGGCGGTGATCTTGCCGCCGGGCATGCGAACGCGCACCATGAATTCGAAGGCCTTCTCCTTGCCCTCGCGTTTCAAGTGAGTGCGCACATCGCGATTATCTTGCTGGTACGAGCCGTGGAATTTCAGGACCGTGGCGGCCTCCTCGGTGAAGTGGTGCAGGCCGTTGCGGGCCTCCTCCGCCACGAAACCATGCAGATACTCGCTCGCGACCTTGATCGCCTCGACCTTGCTGAGCTTGTTCCCGGTCGCTTCCATCGCCCCGACCTCCGTTGGTCCTTTGCGGTTGGCATCCTGCGGGTCCATTCCCTATCGACCTCCGGGGTGGAATGGTCAGTTCCCGCATCAACTTTCAGGTGATTCCCACTCTAACCCGCTTCGAGGTGGGAATCAACGCCGGCCGCCTGGAGTGACGGGCGAGGCGCGGTTAGACTGGTGGCGTCGACGGTCCGCCTGACACGGGGAGGGAACGGATGGGCGGATACCGCCTGGAGGGGCCCAAGGCGGCCCGGATGTACGAGGTGATCCTGCCGAAGAAGCTCGGGTATTTTGGGAAAGTTCAGGAGGTTCTGGAAGACCTCTTCCGCGAGGAAACGATCCGGGCCGTCCCGTTCGTGAAGCGGACGATCGCGCAGAACAAGCGCAAGCAGAAGTCGTTCGACGACGCGAAATGGATCAAGACCCTCTGCCGGGCGTCGCGGGGCTATTCCATCTATGAGATGGATGGACGCTACGTCGGGCCTCATGGCCCCGTAGATGAGCGCGTCCTGGTGATCCGCTTCATCTTCCACAACCCCATGGGTGGGGAGGAGGCCGAGTACGATTTTCTGGCGGCCTCGATGGAGGTGGTCAATCACCTTGTCGCCCACCGCTTCGCCGAGGAACTCGGCGTCGAGGAGGAAATCTGGTTCCTCGAATATTCCAACACTCGCCTGGCGATCTGGCGTAAGGATGCCGCGGAATCCCACAAGGAATTTCCATGACTCCTCAAGTGATTGCCCGTTACGCCGCGGGGGGCCCGATCCTGAGCTATGCCGTCTCGGGCCTCACGGCCGTGCAGGAATCGGCCCGGCCCGGCCCCGGCGACTGGAGCCTTGGCCAGGTGGTCGCCCACATTCTGGACGCTGACCTGGTTTTTTCGGACCGGGTCAAACGCGTCCTCGCCGAGGAGAATCCGACGCTCCAGCCGTTCGCCGAGGACGCCTGGATCGATCGCCTGCCCGCCGGTCCGACCTCCGAAGCGGCTGAGTTGTTCGTCGCCAACCGCCGTCACATCCTGCGGCTCCTGGAACGTGCGACCGCTGCCGACTTCGCCCGCGCGGGCCTTCATCCCGAGGCGGGACGCCTGACCCTGGCGGCGCTGGTGGCGAAGGCGGTCGGGCATCTCGACCATCACCTGCGGTTTCTCTACGGCAAGCGCGCGAATCTGGGCGTGGCCATCGCCCCGCATTATGCCCCGCTCGACTCCACGACCCGTTGAGGCGGCACGCGACGATGGGACGCCTCTTCTCCGGGACACCCTGGGATCGACCGCCGACCTGCGACCGCTGCGGCAAGGCCGAGGCCGATTGCGATTGCCCGCGGGCGGCGATCGAACTCTCGCGGCCCGCACCCGGGTCGCAGAGGCCCAGGCTTCGGACCGAGAAGCGGCCGAAGGGAAAAGTCGTGACGGTCGTCCGCGACCTCGATCCGGCTGGGGACCTGGAAAGGCTCGCGGCGACCCTCAAGGCGAGGTGCGGCACCGGGGGCACCGTCAAGGATGGGCTGGTCGAGTTGCAAGGCGACCACCTCGCAGCGGCGGAATCGGCCCTGCTCGCCCTGGGCTACAAGGCGAAGCGCGGATGATCCGGCTGGCGCGGGCCACGGCGCTGCTGCTCGGCGGCTCCGTGCTCGGGTGGCAGATCGTGAACGCCGCGAACGGGCGGTTCGTTCATTTCTTCCTGGCCCCCGACCTCCTCTTCGGGACGCTTCTGCTCGTGGCTGCCCTCTGGCCCTGGGAGCGATTGGCGGCCGTGGCGATGCTGGCCGGGTTCGCGGCGATGGGGGCCGTCTTCCTGTCCGCCACCTGTGGACGACTCTTGATGGAACCCGAGCGATTTGATTTCGGCACCGGGCTGACGACACTGGGCCTCATCCCTTGCGTGGCCGCGTCGCTGGGGCTCGGGCGCTGGTTGGTGCGTCGTCCAAGACTGCTCAAGCCATGAGGGAGCGCACGACCTCGGCGATCGTTGCGACTTCCGCCATCGCTCCGACGCCGAAATCACCGCAGGCCAGGCGTTTGCTCTGGGGAGGAACCAGAATGATTCCCGGCGCGTGACGCGCGAACACGGCGTCGGCCTCGTCCAGACTCCAGGATGGTGGCTGCCGGCCGTCTCCCCGGTCGTCCAGGAGGGTGGCCAGGTGACGGCGGGTGACGGGGCTGTCCCACATCAGGGTGTTCATGGCCGGGGCCAGAATGACCGGCTTCTGAAAATCCCAGGCGCGGAAGAGGCACGAGAGGAGGTTGTCGGACAGCCCCAAGGCGAATTTCGCGAGCGTATTGGCGTCCAGCGGGGCGACGACCAGGATGTCGGCCCACTGGCGCAGGGCGATGTGCAAGATCGGCGCATCGCGCTGAAAGCGATCGCCTGGCCATTCGTCGGCGTCCAGGTAGAGGGGGCCGCCTTCGGGATCGGGATTGGCGGGTCCGAGGGCCGCGGGGTCGAAGAAATAGAGCGCGGGGCTCGTAGCGGCGACGCGAACCCGATGACCCGTGGCTCGGAGGGCGTCAAACAGGGAGGGCGTCCGCATCGCCGCCACCGACCCGGTCACTCCCAGGAGGATGCGCGGCAACGTCGGTGGTCCGGGGGGCAGCTCAGCGGTTGTCGGCCGAGAGGGGTTCAACGGCATCGTTGAGGGCCTCGGTGAGCCCGTTCCAGAGGGCCTGCTGGAGCTGAGAGTGCTGGCGGCGGGTCAGGAGCAGGCGCTCGTGAGCGCGCTCCGTGATCATCGAGACAATCGCCCGGAGATCGGCGTGGAGGAGACCCTCCAGCCCATCGAACTCGGCGGGTAGGTCGAGTGTGGAGAACGTCGTGTCGCGTTCGCAGATGGCCATCAGACCCTCCTTGGCTGGATGAGAGGTGTGTGCGCGAGTTCCTCTCGCGTGCGGAAGAGTTTATCCGACCTCTCAGGTCCAGTCAAGCGTCTCGGGAATTCGTGCCTGGCGTACAAGGACAACCTCACTTGAAGATTAGCTCCCGGCTTTGCAATTGGTGCGCCCAGTCCGTGAATTTCTGACGAGGATCAGGCCCGGAAGAGTCTGGGCGGCTCAAAGATTGACGGGAATTCGCTCGTTGGGGTTCGCGAGTGCGCGGAATGGTGGCAGGCGGGCTTAAAACCAGGCCGGTTCCGGCTCTTTCTGGGCGCCCGGGCCCATCGCTTCCTGGACCAGCTCCACGAGCCGGGGCCCGTCAATCAGTTCGATCGGGTGCTCGGCAACGAACTTCTCCGCGGCCAACGAGAAGGTCCTCGTGGTGACGAAGAACCCTTTGTGGCTGCGGGTGTGGTGGACCGTGCCGAGGAACTTCTGGAGCTCGGGCGAGCCGACGACCCCTCGGCTGTGATATTTGCACTGGACGACGCCGACCAGGCCGTCGCGGCGGACTTTCAGGTCGGCCCCCTCGTCGCCGGTGCCTCCGACGTGATCGACCTCGTAGCCCAGAGCTTCGAACATCTCGGCCACGAACTCCTCGAAGCCTTCCGGCGTCAACGACCCGAGTTGCGAGAGCTTGAGGTCGGCCCGGCGGGCCTGGCGCCGCATGCGGTCGGCGTGCTCGCGCCCATTGCGGACGGCGTCGCGAAGCGCCGAGGTACGGGCCTCCAACCGTTCGCGGGCGGGGCCGTCGACCCGTTCCAGGTAACGGTCGACCTTGAACAACGCGTTGCGGATCGTGTTGTCCAGCCGCGCCCGATCCGAGCGGGTCAACTGGTTCTCGTACCTCCGGAAGATGGCGTATTGCAGGTGTTCGAGCGCTCCCTCTAGCTCCGATTCGGTGCGGAGGGTTGGCGATTCCTCTTGATACGGCGACGCGACCCAGAGAGTTCCCTGACGCGCGGAGATTCCCGTTCCCGTGGTGGGGCCTCCCCCCCCGTCGACGCGGGTTTTCAGCCATTCCAGCAACATCGAGGCGCACTGGGGTCCCAGACACTCCATGACGACGGCTCATCCCTCGGGGTTAGCGTCCGTCAAACGACGGCGGGGCGGGCGGGTCGCGCGGACGTTCTCGACGGGCAAGAAGCACGTTCCAGGATCGGGTGGCCCTGCGGTCACCGCAAGGGAATTCCGAAGAATCCTCCAAAACTTCAAGACATCCGGGTGTAGCGCTGGATTCCGGAGCTTCGACGATTCCCTCCGAGTGGCTGGGGGAGGGACCCCGACCCCGGAATCCCCGCCAGCCACCCAGCAAAGCGCAGCCCAACTTCAGAATCGAGAGCGACGCCCGGGGCTTTGTAATCCTGCGGGATTCCCACCTCCGGGGGTTGGGGGCGCGGCCCGTTGCCGATACAATGCCCCGATTGATGCGGGAAGCGGCGGGTTCTCCCGTTCTCGCCGCAATCGGACCCCGACCCGGCTCCCCGAAATGATCTGCGCAACGATTGGTAGGGGGCGGCACCGGACCCTCCTGGCGGAGTGGAAGGAAGCGGCCGAGGCCGGCGCCGACCTGGTGGAGCTGCGCATCGACTGCCTGCGCGGCGAGCCGAACCTGAAGCGCATCCTCGCCGAGCGCCACACGCCCGTCCTGCTGACGATCCGCCGCGGAGCCGACGGCGGCCTGTGGCGGGGCGACGAGCAGAAGCGGCAACTCCTTCTGCGCGAGGCGATCCTGGCCGGCGTCGATTACGTCGACCTGGAGGAAGACGTCGCCGGCTTGATTCCCCGCTACGGCAAGACCAAGCGAGTCGTCAGCGCGCACGACTTCCGGGGCGTTCCGCCGGACCTGGAGGCCCTCGACGAGCGGCTCCGCGCCAAGAGCGCCGACATCGTCAAGATCGCCGCCAACGTCCGCTCGATCGCCGACGCCTCCCGCCTGCTACGGCATGCCTCGACGGCCAGCGGGCCGACCATCGCCATCGGCATGGGGCCCTTGGGGATCTTCACGCGCATCCTGGGCGCGAAGTTCGGAGCGCCGTTCACCTACGCGGGCGTCAACCCCGAGCGCGTCTTCGCGCCGGGAATGCCTTTGTTGAAGCACTTGCGAACCGATTATCAGTACAACCGGATCGACGCGGCCTCGGAAATCTACGCCGTCCTGGGCGACCCGATCGGTCAGAGCCTCAGCCCCGCCATCCACAATGCCGCCTTCCGGCACGTGGGGTTGAACAAGGTCTACGTGCCGATCCAGGTGCCGGGCGGGCGGCTCAAGGAGGCGCTCAAGGAGTTGGCCTGGCTCGACATCAAGGGGTTCAGCGTCACGATCCCCCACAAGGAGGAGATCCTCCCCCTGCTGTCCCAGGTCGACGGCGCCGTCGACCTAATCAAGGCGTGCAACACGGTGGTCGTCCGCGATGGCAACTGGGTGGGGTACAACACCGACTACCGCGCGGCCATGCTTTCGCTGGAGCGGGCCTTCGGCGGTTCTCCCGAGGACGAGGCCAGCGCCCTGGTGAATAAGCAGATCCTGATCCTCGGCGCTGGCGGCGTGGCCCGGACCATCGCGTTGGGGGCGGCCCGCCGCGGGGCCGGCGTGATGCTGACCAACCACAACGACGATCGCGCTTCGAAGCTCGCCGAGGAGATCGGCTGCCGGAGCGTTAGCTGGGCCCAGCGCGCCGGGACGCTCTGCGACGCTTTGATCAATGGCACCCCCGTCGGCATGCACCCCAACGTCGACGAGACCCCCGTGCCCCCGGCAGCCTTCCGCGCTGGGATGGTGGCCTTTGATACCGTGTACCACCCCGAGAACACGCTCTTCCTGAAGCTGGCCCGGGATCGCGAGTGCGAGACGATCAGCGGGGTCGAGATGTTCGTCGCCCAAGCCGCGGCCCAGTTCCGCCACTTCACCGGCCTCGACGCCCCGGTCGACCTCATGCGCGAGGTTGTCCGCCGCAAGCTCGGAGCGCTCCGCGAATGACACGCGCGTCGGACAGCAAGCCGGGACGCGGCCTGTCCCTGATCGGCTATCGGGGCACCGGCAAGACCACCGTCGGCCGGCTCGTCGCTGGACGGCTCGGCCTCCCCTTCCTCGACGCCGACGCCGAATTGGAACGACTTGCGGGCCGACCAATCTCCGAAATCTTCGCAAGCAACGGCGAGGGTTACTTCCGCGACCTCGAAGGTCACACCCTCCAGGCGCTGACGGCGGGCCCCCCCGTGGTGCTGGCCACCGGAGGCGGCGCGATACTCCGCGAGTCGAACCGTCGGGCACTGCGGCGGTTCGGCGTGGTCGTCTGGCTGACCGCCGGCGCCGACGCCCTCGTTGATCGCCTGCGACACGCCCCCGGCAATCGGCCCGCGCTTACCGCCGCGGGACTCCTTGCGGAGATTGCCGGGGTGCTGGCGGCCCGGGCTCCTTTGTATGAAGAAGCGGCCGACGCCGTCGTCGCGACCGAGGGACGGGGCATCGTGGAGGTGGCCGACGCCATCCTGATCGCCTCGGCCCGTTGCCGGGAGCCGTCGCGATGATCCCCCGCGAGATGCACGCGATCCTCGGATTCCTGACCTTCGCTATCGGGACGGTCGTGGGCAGTTTCGTGAACGTCTGCGTCTACCGCATCCCCTGGCAAAAAAGCGTCATCTGGCCCGACTCGCGCTGCCCGCGCTGCCTGGCGACGATCGAGGCGCGGCACAACGTCCCGATCCTCGGCTGGCTCGCCTTGAGGGGCAAATGCCGGTCGTGCCGACTGCCGATCTCCGCGCGCTACCCGATGGTCGAGGCCCTGGTCGGCGTCCTCTTCGTGGCGATCTACCTGGCGGACCTGGCGGCGGTCCCTCGGGGCCTCACCGGGCAAGACGCAGCGCTCCTGGGTCTGCGGGCGGCATACCACATGACGCTGGTTGCCCTGCTGGTGGCCGCGACGTTCATCGACTTCGACCTGTATGTCATCCCGGACGAGGTCACCGTCACCGGCATGGTCCTCGGCCTGGCGGCGGGAACGCTCGCGCCGGGGATGCGCCCCGACCCCGCGACGGCCGCGACCGCCTGGGACGGGTTCCTCGTCGGCCTGATCGGGATTCTGGTCGGCGGTGGCCTGGTCTGGGGAATCCGGATCGCGGCAGGGGTCGTGTTGCGTCGGGAAGCGATGGGATTCGGCGACGTGACCTTGCTGGCGATGATTGGCGCCTTCCTCGGCTGGCAGGCGGCGGTGTTGACCTTTTTCCTCGCGCCCTTCTTCGGCCTGCTGCCTTCACTGGCGAAGCTGGTCGTCCTGACCTGGAAAGCGCTCCGGGGGCGGAAATCTTCGGGGGCCGATCACGAACTCCCCTTCGGACCTTACCTCAGCATGGCCGCGCTGACGCTGACGCTGGGGTGGCCCTGGATCTGGTCGGGCTGGGCGAAGAATCTCTTCGCGGCGTTTCCCGTGGTATTCTACTACGTGCTGGGCCTCGACTCCTGAGAGGCCCGGGAAGGATTCGACATGGCGTCACCCTACAAGCGACGGCGGCCGGCGTTGTTGCGCAACGTTTGGGTCTATCGACAATTGATCGCCGCGGCGGTCGTGCTTGGCGTCCTGCTCTGGTTCATCCTGATCAACGGCACGCCGGTCTCGGTGGCCTTCCCCTTCGGCCTCGGGGAGATCAAGAGCACGCTGGGCCTCCTGATGCTCCTGAGCGCCGCGGCCGGCGCGATCGCGACAATTCTTGTTGGGGGGATCGTGCTGGCCACGCGGAGGCTGCGGCGTCCGGGCGGGCGTCGAGACGAGGACGAAGGCCCCTCGGTGTTGCCGGACGACCGCCCCCCGACCGATTATGCCGCCAGGACCACCGAGGGCTTCTCCGGCCCGAACTGGTCGTCTCATTGAGCTGAAGCGGACGGCCCACACGGGCCGAATTTCGGAGTGGGAGGTACGAACGGCCATGAAGATCGGCGAGGGGCGAATCATCGCGACGACCGCCGCGGGGCTGATCCTGGCCTTCGCGACCGGCTGCACCGCGCCGGGGCCGATCGCCTCCCGAAATTCCAGGATGGGGGCGCTTCGCACGAGTGCGGCCCACCTGGAGAACGAGAACCTCCAGCTCAAGCGCGAACTCGCCGACCTCCAGGTCGAGAACCGCAAGGCCGGCGACCGCCTGGTCCAGGCCGACGCCGAGAAGGATGACCTGGCCACGCGGCTCGACGACGCCCGCAGGGCGATCCGCGGCGACGGCGAAACCAGCCTCGCCGACACGTCGCCGCCCGCCTCGCCCTTGCCCGAGCGCCGTCGCGAAGGGTCGCGGACCTCTCCCGCCGGCAGGTCCTCGCGACCTGGCCGCAAGCCCCCCTTTGCCCGCATCCCCAACCGGATCGAAGACCCGCAGGCCCCCGCCAACCCGGACGACGAGCCCGAAGACCCTTCGCCGCTGTCACGGCCGTTGCGGCGAGGCGAGCTTGGCCCGACGAGTCGCCTCGACCGCCCGTCGCGGTGGCTCCCCGTGGGCGAGCGTGACCGCGCCACGCGTTGACACCTGGCGATTACGACCGTCCGAAGAAATGATGGCCCCCATGATTACGATTCTCGACTACGGCATGGGGAATCTCCGCAGCGTCCAGAAGGCCATCGAAGCAGTCGGGCAACGGGCGGTGGTGACGGGCGACCCCGACCAGGTGCGTTCCGCATCGAAGGTCATCCTCCCCGGGGTCGGCGCCTTTGCCGACGCCGCCGCCGAACTCCGCCGCACCGGCCTGGGCGAAGCCTTCCGTGAGGCCGTCCGCGACGGCCGCCCCTGCCTGGGCGTTTGCCTCGGCCTGCAACTCCTCTTCGACGCCAGCGAAGAAGACGGCGAGCATCGCGGCCTCGGCCTCCTCCCCGGCCGGGTCGTCCGGTTCGATTCCGGCCTCGGGGTCAAGGTTCCTCACATGGGCTGGAACACCTTGCGCATCCTGCGGCCGAACCCCCTCCTCGCGGGCCTGGAGCCGCAGCCCTCCGTCTACTTCGTCCATTCCTATTACGCCCACCCCGAGCGGCCGGACGATGTGATCGCCGAGTCCGACCACCCGCGTCCCTTCGCCGCAATGGTTGGCCGCGACAACCTGTTCGGCTGCCAGTTCCACCCCGAGAAGAGCCAGCGCGTCGGACTGGCGATGTACGCCAATTTCGCGGCGTTATGAGGGCCTTGGAAAAAAAATCGCGATCTCAGCGGATTTTATTGACGGACATCCCACGCCAGACAAAGATCAAGCTCTCCTCACCTCAAGGAGCCGCGCGAGGTGCGGTCGGCGGTTCAACAAGTTTTACATCACGGATGCCGGAAGGGTGACGAACATGCGGTTCCCCGCTCGGAAACGACGTGTGCTCCGCCCATGACCGATGCGATTGAGAACCTCTGCCCGGTCTCCGTGCTGGCCGTGGGCTTGGCGGGGACAGACCCCCTTTTCAAAAACCAGCCATCCTCGTCGGCAAGCCCGGTCGACCGTGCGTCCGGCGGTCATCGGGAAAGCATCGCCGTACCCCTCGTGCTCAACTCGCTGGCCGCCGGCCCCTCAACGGATTCACCGCATGTGGTGAGGCCGCACTCCCAAACCGTCCTGGCCGCCTTGGCCGTCCCCGCGCCTGAACAAACCTCCTCTCGACTTCCCGGCCTGGCGGCCCAGCCCGCCGACGCGAGCGCCGCTTCGATTATCACAGTCTCTCCCGCGCTACGTCCGAGCCCATCGCCCACGGGCGGGGTCATGGGTCAGTCGAATCCGAGAGGTTCCAACGGCGTATCCTCCCCACCCCCGCCCGTGAAAGTGGAAACTCCCGCGAGGCCCCCAGCGGATGCGGACGGCATCCGCGCGCTCGTGCTCACGCCCACATCCAGCCCAAAGGCGTCGCTGAGCACGCCCAGCTCCGGTGGCTCGGGAGGAGGTCCCCCGGCGGATAAGCCGCCGGTTCTCCTCGTCGCCTCGGGAGGGGGTTGGGGCGGGAGTTTCGAGACGTCCCCCGGCCATTACGTCGACCCGTTCACCGTCCCCGTCGGGGCCCTGGTGACGGTCCAAACCGCGAGCCCGGCGGCAGGTTACGATGTTGCGAGCGTGACTACCTGGGCCGGCGGGACGGACTTCAAGAGCTACTTCGCCCAAGACGGAGGAGATAAGCCCAACGTACCCCAGACCATCGTGACCGGCGTCCCGACCAACCAATTGACCTACACGTTCATCGCCGACACGAATCCCCGCGACTATACGATCACGGCCAACGTCGTTTACACCAACGGTGCCCGCGGCACGTCGGATATGACTTTCACGACGCAGAAGCCGTCAGCGAGTCTCGCGGTCTTCTCTCAGGGATCCACAAAAGTCTACGCTCCGCCTAATCCGGCCGCAGGGCTGGGGGCCGCAGTTCAATATGACAACTGGGGCCCTCCGAACCCTAGCTTCCCGGCCAACGCAGGTATAGAGGATCGAAGCGACGACAAGTGCCTTGGAGACTGGTGATTCGTTCATGTTCTTGCAAACGGTCCAGGCGAGCAGGACGGTCGTCATTACCCTACCTGATGGGGTGAGCACCCAGAAAGGAATCTGGTCGGATGGCATTGGTGGCACTGCCATCGATTCCTTCACACTGAGTGACACGGTTGCCTACCAGACGGACAGTACATCCGCATTTCCGAATGTCTATCAATGGACCATGAACCCGAGCGACACGCCGAAGAAAAACAAGCTGAGCGATACCCCTGAGGCCTTCTCGACTACGGCAACGGAAATCGTCACGCTGAATGTCGGCGCCAAACCGCAAGGGGAAAATCCGCCGGCTGTGCTACCGGAGACCTTCGAGACTTTCTTGATGTATCGGCCTCAGGGTGGCGTCTGGGTTTCCGTGGCCGAACTCGATTGGAGCTGGTCAGGAGGGATGCTACGCAATGCGGCAGGCGTTCTGGTGGAAGACCCGGCCAATCCCGTGACGAATCCGGCCCCGATCCCGCGAACGCCACCTCTAATCGGCCCGACATGGGACGGCCAGGGCAAGAATTATGAGTGGAAACCGGTAAGGCCATAAACCTTCCCTGACGCTCAGGAGGTGCCCAATGAAGCGACGAGATTGGTTGCGAACGGCCGCGGCGACCATTGGCGTGCCGCTCACGATGTCGGACCGCCACGCAGCGGCCGCCGACGAGGTCGAGCCCCCCGACGGGCCGGACGATGACCACGGAGCTGTTCCAGCGACCTTCATTCGCGTGCCGCCCATCGCGGTCATCGCCGGCAGCGGCCCGAAGTTCCATGCCGTCGCCCTCAGCGCCGACGGCACGCGTCTCGCCGCCGCCGAGGCACTGTGCCATGTGTTCAAGGTTTGGGGCGCCAAAGACGGGAGCGAGTGGTTCACCTCCCCCGAGCAACTCGGCCCAGTCCAGGCTCTGGCATTCTCCCTGGATGGGACTCGCATCGCCTCGTCCGCGGCGCTCATCCGGCCTGTGGACAAAGACAACCCCAACCTCCTCAAGGTGCTGGATGCGGCCACCGGGCGTTCGATTCAGGAGATTCGTATTCCTCAAGGGTATCTCATCGCCCTTGCCCTGACCCGGAGCGGAACACTCGTTGCGATCGACACCAATGATCACGTCAAAGCGTGGAAGGTCGCGGGCGCCCAAGAGTCGTTCGTGCTCGACGGGTCGGAAACGAAGGTCTGGGAGGGATGGCTGTCGCCGGAACAGTCCGGTTTCAGCGTCAGTGCCGACGGCCAGCGAGCCGTCTCGTTGAAGGCGAGCGTGCAAATCGAGTCGATCGCGCATCCCGCGAGTGCCGTCGTCTTGTGGGACGCCGACGCGGGGGCACACCGCCTCCTGGACGCAAAGATTGGCCCGCTTCGGGCCGTTGCGATCAGCCCCGACGGTGCCAGTGTACTCGTGGCTTCCACGAACAAGGAGATCAAGGCCTTCGACTTCGCCACCGGCGAGACGCGCTTCGATTTCTTCGCCGGACTGGGAATCGGGGGGGTCGGCCCGTACTTGCTTACCTACAGCCCGGACGGCAAGCAATTCGTCCTCGGCTACAAGGACGGCCGCCTTCAGATGCGCGAGAGCGCGAAAGGGAGCTTTGGGAGCGAGATTCGCGGCCCGAGGACATACATCCGCGCCGTGGCGTTCCTGGAGGATCGTCTGCGGGTCGTCTCCGGTGGCATCCTGGAAGTTGGCGTCGTCAAGTGGCCCAACGGGGCCAGGACCTGGAAGCACGAGCCCCTCTGGGTGTGGGACGTCATGCTCAAGCGATTCCCGGACGGTACGGAACAGTTTCGGCAGCCTCCCTGTTAATTTCCCATCGGGCCCTCGGCCCGCGATCGGGGCAGGCTTCGGCCACGGCGCGGCGGACGCGCCCAAGGTCCGCGTGGGGAACGTCGGCGAGGAAGGCCAGGGTGGCGTGGAAGCGGGCCGGGTCGACCCAGCGCGTCCCGGGCATCTCCGGGGCGATCAGCGACTGGAGGCGACCCAGTTTCGCGCGACGGTCGTCGGGGATCGCCAACGCCAGGAAGGTGCGAGTGGTGTCGGCCATGGCCCGGATTCTCGTCGGGGGAAATCGCCCTACTCTGAGGAGCGATCCCCATCGATTCAAGGGAGGCCCGCGAAAGCGTCCGTTCGCGAAATTCATTTTTCAGGGATTTTTTCGTTGACAGATGGACTGAGCCGGACAAAGATCACTATCTCCTCATTCCTGTGCCCATTGATCGGGGCGTAAACGCTAGCAGCCAGATCGTCACCTCGAATTCCGGAAAGGGTGACGCTCTTGCGATCCTCCACTCGTAAGTTGCGCGCGTTCCGCCCCGAGGCGAATCGGCTGGAGAACCTTTGCCCGGTCTCCGCGCTGGCGTTCGGCCTCGTCGACTCGTGGGATCAGCCCACGATTCAGGCGTCCTCGACTTCGGAATCGACCGTCGCCGCCCAGCCCATTGAGCGGGAGCCGGCTCGTTCCGCCTCCACCCCCTTCGTCGTTGCTTCCGTGGCGATCACGACCCATTCGGCCCCAGCCGCCGACCAGAATGACCCGATTTCTTCCACCCATGTCGCCACGGCACCCCCCCAGCCCGGACACGGCCGACAGACCGCGAGCGACCTAGGTTTGGTAGACTTGGCCAAGCCTTCCATCATCACGGTCTCGGCCGCGAGCCACCCGGCGGCGTCCCCGGCCGGTGCCCCGTCGCAGCCGCGCGGAGCCGTGGCGGCAGCCCCATCGACGACGCCTCCGGCCGCGGTTTCGACGCCGCCCGCCCCAGCACCCGCGGGCGGCGACATCCGGCCGATGACTCTGGCCCCGACCAGCAAGTTCCCCACGAGCGCGGTCGCACCGGCCTCGGGCGGTTCCGGCGGCGGCCCGCCCCTGACCCAGGAGGTAATGATTTCCAGCGGCGGAGCGGGGAAGCACAAGAATGCACCGGCGTCCGACCCCGTGCCCTGGGTGATCGAGGGATCGTACTGGGGAGCCACGCCCATACTCACGGGAACAGGAGCGGCCCAGTTTGATTGGCCCGCCGTCAGTTGGACCTGGTCGTTCCCGATGGGCGCGTTGAAGGGGTACGGGACGTTCGACACCGTCCTTCCCGCCGATCCTTTCGGTGACGCTTCGGGGCAATACGATGTCCTTCACTCAACCGAGCCGCCGAATGAGGACACGGCCCTGGCAAGCGCCAAACCCGTGACCACGGCGGGATTTACCACCGATGATCTGGCCAAGGTCGATCCGGCGGTCGAGCCGAGCGACCATGTGTTCAACGGCTTCTACTTCGGTCCGGCGACGGTGACGGGCTCTCCGGTCCGGGTCACGCTCGAGGCGACCTTCCGCAGCCACACCGCGGGCGTGCCTGACTTCACCGGCTCGGACTACGTCGAGGTGAACGTCGCCAAGCCAACCGGGAACATAGCCTTGGACCCGGATGGTGCGGACATCGACCCGACCGCTCCCCCCACTACTCCCCCAACGCTCTACCCAGAGTTCGGCACGGCGGGCGTTAGTGCTGGTCCGGCAAGCGCCGGACAGCGGCTCCAACTCGACGCTAATTTTGTTGTGTCCGGTGGCCCGCACGGGATCGATTGGAAGAGCTCGGTGGATCCGACAGCTACTGGCATAGGGACGGTCTCAGGCCGATTCGCCGTCACCCAGACAATGACCTATATGAGCTCGCGAACGTACAACAACAGGATAACCGGCGTCTATTCACAGAGTGACGGCCTCATCCCCGGCGGCGCAAGCCCAGGGGTGATTCTCGATTCCCTTCACTATCCTGGTCCTAGATTCTCCGGCGGTGGCATCACGGCCGTTGGTGGAACTCCAGCCGCTCCTTCGACCTACACCTCAAACGACTCACCGGGAACGGGCCTGGACACGACATCGGGGTACAACACCACTCCCATGTCTCTGTCCAGGAGCGATAGCTTCACGATGACGCTCATGTTCCAGCCCGCGGGAGGGATCTGGGTGCCTGTGGGAAAATTCTTATGGAGTTGGAACGGGAGCGCCAACTGGAGAGGGACAGGCGGCTACACCGGAGTCTGGTTCTTCGCGGCTGGCACTCAGGCCTCTGGCGCTTATGCGCCTACTTCCACTTTCCCAGAGTGGACGTACGCTTTCAATCAGGTGGCGAATAATTGGCAGTAGCGTCCGCGCGCCTGCTAAAGTGGTGACCGTGGAACTGACCACTCCTCCTACGTCGTGTTTAAACGAGATGGGCCGAAGGTTCCCACACCCTGGAGCGTCGTACCCATGATGTGCATCATCGGCAACGCTGTCTGGCTTTTCGGGGCATTCGCCTCTCTGGAGGAAACGGGCGTGGATCGAGCTCGTGAAGTCGCTCGTGTCCTCGACAGGGCGCTCGAAGTTGTCAGGTCAATCCCCCCTAGCGACCTTGTCACCAAATACAACCTCTTCACCGGAATTGCGTGCGCGCGGGCCATTTCGGAGGATAGCGATGGCTCGCGGCTGGACGCCATTATGGCCTCCAACGAATTGGCGGACTTACCGGGGCAAGACCAAGGTCGAGTGCGAATGGATATTCTGTGGTCGCTTGCGGACGCGCGGGTCAGGGCGGGAGACCGAAAGGCCGGCGCCAGGATTCTCCGCGAATTCGCGAGCCTGGCGGAGCTGCGCCCCTCGAACTATAGTTTCCGCAGTTTCCGCGAAGCGCGGGAACTCGCTACCGCGCAAGCCCGCGCGGGTGACCGCGAGGCCGCGCTCGTCACGGCCGATCGGGTCGTAAAGATCGCGGAAGCCCTCCCGCTTTTCCACCCGCCACAGGGCGTCAGATTCGAACTGCCACCTACCCGCCCGGTCGCGTTGTACCAAGCCGCACAAACCCTCGAAGCTGTCGGTGAAAAGGTGATGGCCACGGACGCCAGGAGGCGGGGGTTGCGGGAGGCCAGAGTGATCCCGGATCAGGCGCCCAGGGCCGCGGCTTTGGCGCAATTGGTGGCGGACCGGTCGAGCCGAGGTGATCTTGCAGCCGCCCGCGAGGAGTTCGACGCGTTCCTCGAATCCCTCGCGGGGGGGGATGCCATGACGAACAGCGGTCTCTTGATGTCCGTCGCCTTAGCCCAGGCGAAGGCCGATGTCGCCGTGGCCTTGCGGACAGCCGGCCGAATCGCTGATGCCATTCGCCGCGCCGATGTGATCCGGAGCATCGCGAGGGAATTGGGCGAGGCTGGCAAATGGAAAGACTCGGTGGTCGCCTGGCGGGCCCTCCTCGAGGAAGAGCTCGTCCGATCCGGCGACTTTGCCCTGTCCGACCTCGCGATTGCCCAGGCGAGGTCGGGAGATCGGGAGGTTGCCCTGACCACCGCTCGGCAAGCGCTGAAGGAGGCCGAGCGGGTGATCCGGGTTAAGAGGCCGGCGCGCCTGGCGTGGGTGATGCCGCGACTCCTTTCGGGCGTGGCCCTGGCGCTCTGGGAGGCGGGCGACCGCGAGGCGGCACGAGCGACCCTGGCCCAGGCCCGCGCCCTGGCCGACACCACCAAGGACCGGCAGCAGAAAGAGGGGATACTCCAGGGGATCGCCATCACGATGGCCGAGATCGAGGGGCACGATGTCGCCCTCGTCAATGTCACCAATACCTCGGTGTATCCCCCCGAGCTCCTGCTGCGCTTGATCGAGGAGGGCGCCACGGCTCGCGTCCGGGCGGGGGACGTGCCTGGTGCCGTTCGGTTGCTCGAATTGGTCCCCCAAGGTGGGCGCAGGGAACGGACTATTACCGGGATCGCCGCGTGGATCGCGACCTCGACGTCCAAGCTCGGGAAATCCGAACTGGCGATCCAATGGGCGGAGGCCCAATGGCTCCCGGTGGCGAAGGCCCGCGCCCTGATCTGCGTGGCGAGCGTGATGATGGACCAGAAGCCGCCCGCGAACCCTTGAGGCTGCCCGCCATCCGCCGTGTCCTGTTCGCTGCCCACTCCTGCTACCTTGACGCCTCCAACGGCGCCGCCGTCGCCAGCCGCGCCCTGATGCGAACCCTGGCACGCCGGGGAGCCGCCACCGAGGTCCTGTGCGGGGCGATGCTCGACATCGACCGCGTGCTCGATGCGGACCATTGGGTGCACCGCCTTGCCGCCGAAGACCTGGGCGAATCGACGTTCTCACTCGGCGCCGGCGGGTTCCTGGCCGACCTCCCTCCCCACACGCGGTTCGTCGACGACGGCATCCCGGTCACCGTGCATCGCGGATCGAACACCCGACCGCATGTGCCGGATGAAATCGAGGCCGCCGAATTCCTCCGACTCCTCGACGCCACGTTCGATCGCTTTTCCGCCGATATCTTGGTCGGCTACGGCGGCGGAAAGATCGCGAAGGAGACGTTCGCCAGGGCCAAGGCTCGTGGAATCCGCACGGTCTTCCCCCTGCACAACTTCGGGTACGCGAATGCCACGCCGTTCGTTCACGTCGATGCCATTCTCGTCGCCTCACGCTTCTCGGCCGATCATTACCGGCGAACGCTTAGCCTTGATTGCACGGTGCTACCTTACCTGGTCGAACGCGAGCGGGTCGTGGCCGGGGATCGCGAGCCGAAGTACGTCACGTTCGTCAACCCGTCGGTCGAGAAGGGGGTCTTGGCCTTCGCCCGCATCGCCGACGAGCTGGGCCGCCTCCGGCCCGACATCCCGCTTCTGGTCGTCGAGGGCCGTGGCGACGAGGCGACCCTGGCCGGCTGCGGGCTCGACCTGACGGGGCACGGCAACGTCTTCCTGATGGCCCACACCCCCGACCCCCGCAAGTTCTGGCGCGTGACCCGGCTCTGCCTCCTGCCCTCGACCTGGAAGGAGAATCAGCCGATGGTGGCCGTCGAGGCGATGCTTAACGGCATCCCCGTCGTCGGCTCCGACCGGGGCGGCATCCCCGAGACGCTGGGCAACGCCGGCATCGTCCTGCCCCTGCCCGACTGGCTCACTCCGGCCTCGCGCGATCTGCCGACGGCCGAGGAGGTCGCCCCCTGGGTCGAGGCCGTCATCCGCCTCTGGGACGATGCCGAACTCCTTGAGGAGCACCGCCTGCGGGCCTTGGCCGAAGCCCGGCGGTGGGACCCGGACGTTCTGGAGCCGCAATATGCGCGGTTCTTCGCCGAGGTGCGGCCCCGGCCCAAGCCGCAAGCCTCTGCTCCCCGCACCGTCGAGGTCGCGCCACCATGGGCCCGCGTCGCCCGGTCGTGGGACCAGATCCCCGGCTTCTTCGACTTCGCCGAGGTCTACGACGCGGCGGTCGCCGCGGCCGTCGACGGCGCGGTCCTCGTCGAGGTCGGCTGCCTCCTGGGCCGATCCACCTGCTACCTGGCGACCAAGATTCGCGAGTCGGGCAAGGCGATCACCGTCTACGCCGTGGACACCGGGCGCGGCTCCCCTTCCGACGTGACCGGCTGGGAGATCGCCCCGAGCCTCGGGGGCGAGTACGCGGGCACCTTCCACCGCAACCTCATCGGCTGCGGCCTGACCGATCTCGTCGTTCCGATCGTGACCGAGTCGACCCGCGCCGCGCGCCTCTTCCCGCCGGGCTCCGTCGACTTCGCCTTCATCGACGGCGATCATCAATATGAGAGCGTTCTGGCCGACCTCCGCGCCTGGTGGCCGAAGGTCAAGCCGGGTGGCCTGCTGGCGGGTCACGACTATCGCCGTGGCGACCGCTGGGGCGTCTGGGTGAGCGCGGCGGTCCACGACTTCTTTCAGGTTCAGGAGGCCTCGCACCCCGCCTGCCCCCACTGCTGGGCGATGTCCAAGTCCTCCTCGACCTCGCCCTGATCGACCTTGCCCGGGTCGATCAGCGTTCCTCCCGGGCGAGACGGTTCGCGCCGTGTTACGATGGGGCGTTCCCGGCAGCACGGGCGGACGCGGTCCGTCGCGTGGACGCTGGTGACAAGACTCCGCGGGGCCGACCTTGATGAACACGATCGACTACATCTACCGCTTCGACCCGAACAACCCGATCGCCAAGCACTTGCCACGCGATGCCGAGACCTCTCGCACGCGGCTGATCGACGGGAATCGGATGTTCGCGCTCTGGATGGAGAGCTGCCGCGGCAGCACCGTGACGCCCGGCGATGAGCCCCAATACGTCGTGCCCTGCAACGGCCTGGAAGTCGGGATGGGCCGCACTCCGGGGAAAATGCCCAAGCACTCGCCGTTCGCCGTGGTCGTGGGCTGCTCCGACGCCCGCGTGCCGACGGAGATGTGCTTCGGCCAGGGGTTCAACGACCTGTTCGTCATCCGCGTCGCTGGCAACGTCCTGGGCGACGAGTGCATGGGCAGCATCGACTATGCCCTGAATGCCTTGAGCGAGAGTGTCAAGGTCGTCGTCATGCTCGGGCATAGCGGCTGCGGCGCAGTCACGGGCGCGGTCGATGCCTATTTGCAGCCCTTGAAGTTCTGGTCCAAGTCGACCTCACCGATGCTCAAGTCGATCCTTCAGCGCATTTTCGTCGCCGTCCGCGAGGCGGCCAACTCGATCGACCAGGTCTGGGGCCCCGACGCCCGGTCGAGGATCGGCTATCGCGAGGCGCTGATCGAGACGGCGGTCGCCCTGAACGCCGCCCAGGCGGCCTTCGACCTGCGGCTGGAGGTCGAGCGCGCCGGCAAGTGGGAGATCGAAGTCCTGTTCGGCGTGTTCAACCTTCACAACCACCAGGTCAACATGCCCGTGAACCCAGGCCAGCCGACGTCCCCGGAGAATGTCAACCTCGCCTTCGCCCCCACCAATCCCCGGGATTTCAACGCTCTCGGCGTTCAGATGGCGGAAATCCTCAAGGATGCCTATGTCCCCCACCCTGAGAAGGAGACCGCGCCCACGCCCAGGCGTATTGAGGACGGGCCGATCCTGCTGGCCGAGCAGCACCCGGAAAGGCCAAGGCACACTTGAATGCGAACGCCTGGCAGGGCGGCTCGGTCTAGCGGCCCACGCCTGCGAGCGTCACGACCTCGATCGGGGCACCGGAGGTCCAGCGGGCCCCGTCGCGCTCGACGCGGTGGTAGAGCGTGTCGCGCTCCACAGGGTCGCGACCGGCCTCCACGATCAGGCGGCGGATGTCCGCGACGGTGATCTCCTGCGGGGTCTCCGCGCCGGCCTCGTGGTAGATCGTCTCGTGGACGACCGTCCCGTCGATGTCGTCGGCGCCGAAGGACAGGGCAACCTGCGCGGTCTTGATCCCCAGCATCACCCAGTAAGCCTTGATGTGCGGGAAGTTATCGAGCATCAGGCGACTGATGGCCATCGTCTTGAGGTCCATCACCCCTGAAGCCTTGGGGATCGCGTCCATCCGCGAGTTGTCGGGATGGAAGGCCAGGGGGATGAATGTCTGGAAGCCGCCGGTCTCGTCCTGGAGATCGCGAAGCCGGACCATGTGGTCAATCCGGTGGTGCGCCTTCTCGATGTGGCCGTAGAGCATCGTCGCATTGGAGTGCAGCCCGAGCCGGTGCGCGGTTCGGTGGACCTCCAGCCAGGTGGCCGTCGACGCCTTGGCCCCGCAAATCTGCTCGCGGACCTCGGGGTGGAAGATCTCCGCGCCGCCGCCGGGCAGGCTCCCCAGGCCGGCGTCGACCAGCCGTTCCAGAACCTCGCGGATCGACAGCCGCGCGATCTGGGCGAAAAATTCCACTTCGACCCCGGTGTATGCCTTGATGTGCAACTCGGGAAAGGCGTCCTTGATCCATCGCACGATGTCGACGTAGTAGTCGAACGGCAGCTTGTGGTGGAGCCCCCCGACGATATGCAGCTCCGTCGCCCCCCGCGCGTGCGCCTCCCCGGCGCGTTCCAGGATTTGCTTCTGGTCCATCACGTAGGCGCGGGGGTCGTTCAGGTCGGCCCGGAAAGCGCAGAAGTCGCACTTGTAGACGCAAACATTGGTCGGGTTGATGTGGGTGTTGACGTTGTAATAGCCGAAATTCCCATTCATCCGCTCGCGGACGAAGTTGGCCATCCGCCCGAGGGCGAACAGGTCGTTCGACGCCTCCAGCGTCAGGCCGTCGTCGAAGCTGAGCCGCTGCCCGGCCTCGACCTTCTCCCGGATCGCGCCTAGCCGCGCCTCGTCGGTCTTCATGATCGCCTCCCCTTTGACAGAGATTTTAGTCGGGATTGAACGCTCCGACAAGTCGCGAGGTCATGGGATGCTTGCGGATGCGCCCCACCAGAGGTCCAACAGGCCCACGGCGAGCAGGCCGACGCTGATCCCGACATTGACCTGGAAGAAGGCACGGTTGACGCGAGTCAGATCGTCGGGCCGCACCAGGGTGTGCTCGTAGACCAGGAGTGCGGCCACGACGGCGACCCCGGCGAAGTACAATCGCCCCAACGGGTAGGACAACCCCAGCGCCACCAGGGCGACGACCATCGCCGCGTGGCAGGCGGCGGCGAGTCGCAGAGCCGGCCCGATCCCGATCCGCGCCGGGAGGCTGTGGAGGCCCACGCCGCGGTCGAATGCGGCATCCTGGCAGGCGTAGATCACATCGAACCCCGCCACCCAGGCCAGCACCGCCAGGCCGAGTAAGGCCGGGGGCCAGTCGAGGCTCCCCCGCAGGGCAATCCACGCCGCGATCGGCGCGAGCATCAACGCCGCCCCCAGCCAGAAATGGGCCAGGCTCGTGAACCGCTTGGCGAAGGAATAGCCCAGGAGCCAGGCCAAGATCGGGACCGACAGCCGGCTGGGCCAGGGGTTCGGCAGGAAGAGCGCCGTGGACGCCACGAACAGCACGCAGCAGGCCACCGTGAACGCCGCGACCGAACCGCTGGAGAGCCTCCCGGCAGGGAGGTGGCGTGTGGCCGTCCGGGGGTTGAGGGCGTCGATCCGCCAGTCGGCGAGCCGGTTGAACGCCATCGCCGCGGAACGGGCCGTTGCCATGCAGAGCACGATTCCGAACCAATCTTGAAGGCGGGCCGTCCGCCCTCCCGGCCCGTTTGCCGCCAGGGCCGCGCCGAGCAGGGCAAACGGGAGTGCGAAGAGGGTGTGGCTGAATTTGATCATGCCGAGGATGTCGGCAAGCTTGGCGAACACGTCAGCCCCTTTCGATCGACCGCGAAGGACCCCGCCCCGCGAATGAACCGTCCAGCGAGGCCCGGGTTAACGAGTTGGCGTTCAGAACCGCTTGAGAGTCCCGATGCGGACCGGGATGATTCGCGGCATTCGGCATTCCCCCCGAAGATCGCGATTGGCGAAGTCACGGGAACGTGGACCATTCGTATGAAAGGAACACCCCCCCCAATTCGACGCCCGGGTACGCTTCCGGGGACCGGATCGCCAGGCGTTCGGGTCGCCATACGTTGCCCCGAGCGGGCCGCCGGCCTGCTTAACTAACTTCCGTCCCGCCAGCGCTGTAACGCCCCTCCTCAGAGGCGCCATTAACCTTTGCGTTAGTTGGGGATTTCCCGGGAGTTGGGGCGAGGCCCGGGTGCATCATCCGGGGTCGGGTCGGGCTTGAAAATCCACTCCGGGCTTGCTCTGCTAGAACATCTGATTCACTCGTGGAGATCGTCCCGCCTTCCCGGGCGACTCCCTTTCCGAGGATCGCGGGACCGAAGAGAACACCATGATATTCCGCCGATTTAAGCAAGAGAACGCCTGTTGTCCCGAGGTGGCACGCCGCGACCGTCGCGTCCGCAGGGTGCGTCCGAGGCTCGAATCGCTCGAAGGGCGATCGCTGCTGACCAGCACCTTTGGCGCCGCCGTGGCGATTTCCGACGCCAGCCCGATCACGGTCACCGCCACCGCGGTGGACGCGGCCGGAAGCCGGTACGTGACCGGCTGGTTCCAGGGGACCGCCAACTTTACCGCCGGCAACGGCTCCAACATCATCGTGGGTAGGGGCGGCAGGGACGCCTTCGTGGCCAAGTATTCGGCGTCCGGCAACCTGATCTGGAATACCTTCGCGGCCTCGACCGCGGACGACGAGGGCACCGGCATCGCGCTGGACGGCCAGGGCAACGTCTACGTCACCGGCTACATCTCGGGCACCGCCGCCTTCAAGAGCGGATCGTTCTTTGACCCGGCCGTCACGCCGACGATCAACGTGACCGGGCAGCCTGGCGGCGACACCTTCCTTTGGAAGCTGACGGCCGACAAGGGGTTCAACGTCTTCGCCGAGGCCGCGCTGGGGTCAAGCAACCGGGGTCTGGCGATCGCGGCGGACGCGGCGGGCAACGCCTTCCTCACGGGGAGATTTTCCGGGCCTGCCATCTTCGGCAATACCGCCCCCATCTCGGCAGGCGGCACCAACGATGTCTTCGTGGCGCGGGCCGCACCCGATGGAAGGTTCCTCTGGGCCAGGTCCTTCGCCGGGAGCGCCGGCAGCACCTCGCAAGGCAACGGGATCGCCCTGGATTCCGCCGACAACGTTTACACCACCGGGTCCTTCACCGGGACTTCCTCCCTTGGTGGGAGCACGCCGATCTCCGCGGCGGGCGGCAATTCCAGCCTGTACGTCTCGCAACTGCGCTCCGACGGCAGTTTCGGCTACGCCAGGGCGTATCAGGCCACGGGCCTCATCCAGGGCCAATCCATCGGTGTCGACTCCGCGGGAAGGGCCGTCGTGGCCGGGCAGTACCAGGGCACGGCCACCTTCGGCGGCACGACGCTGGCCAACCACCCTGGGCCGGTCGGCGTCTTCGTCGCGAAGTTCGACGGGACCGGGAGCCCGGTCTACGCGGATGACCTGACCATCAACAACGCCGTCTCCGACCTCGGCAAGGTCGGGCTGGCGGTCGACCCGACGGGCACGGCCTTCGTGGTCGGGACCTTCTCCGGCTCGGTCTTCATCGCCGGCATCCCCTTGCAGAGCCGGGGAACTCAGGAAGCGATCATCGTCCGGGTCAGCAACGACGGCGTGATCACCGACGCCACCCAGGCCGGCGGTGCGAACGGCGCCGCGGCGGCCCTCGCCGTCGCCTCCAACGGGGCCGGCGGGATCGTCGTCGCGGGCACCTATACCGGAACCCCCACCATCGGGAGTACCACCCTCCCGGCGCCCACCGGCGCGTCCTCCCTTTTCCTCGTCAACTACAACTCCAAGCCCGCCACCTTCATTCCGATCCCCGGCGACTACTACGGCGAGGGCAGGGCGTCGCTGGCCATCTACTCCCCCAGAAACGGCATCTTTGAATACGCCCGAGCCGATGGTTCCGACCCGCGCGTGGTCGTCTTCGGCGGGGCGGACCCCAGCTTCATCCCGATCCCCGGCGACTACTTCGGCGAGGGCAAGACGTCGCTGGCCATCTACTCCCCCAAGAACGGCATTTTCGAGTACGCCCACGCCGACGGTTCCGACCCGCGCGTGGTCGTCTTCGGCGGGGCGGACCCCAGCTTCATCCCGATCCCCGGCGACTACTACGGCGAGGGCAAGACGTCGCTGGCCATCTACTCGCCGAAGAACGGCCTCT
>JAABUQ010003561.1_pt1 | contig 28294 bp, 26 predicted proteins | sample 5560001 | NCBI WGS metagenome assembly JAABUQ01 (sample SAMN10711888, study PRJNA513371) | rock metagenome | isolation source: Antarctica rocks | place: Antarctica: Victoria Land, Finger Mt nord | collected 2015-12-18 | reverse complement strand
CGGGAGAGGAGGGGCCCGCTCGCGTCGCGAGTGGGAGGTGAGGGTCTTGGGGGGTGGGCAAAGAAGGCCCTCACCCAACCCTCTCCCGCCAAGGCGGGAGAGGGCTAAACAGATCAGCTGGCAGCATCCAATGCTTCCACCACCAGCCGATCGTTGGTGTAGACGCACAGCTCCGCCGCGATCGCCATCGCCTTGCGGCAGATCGCCTCCGCGTCCGCTTCATACTCGGTCAGCGCGCGCGCGGCGGCGAGCGCGAAATTTCCGCCCGATCCGATCGCGGCGATCCCCGCCTCCGGCTCCAGCACGTCGCCGTTGCCGGTGATGATCAAGGTCGTGTCCTTGTCCGCGACGATCAGCATCGCCTCCAGATTGCGGAGGTATTTATCGGTCCGCCAATCCTTCGCCAGCTCGACCGCCGAGCGCATCAACTGGCCCGAATGCCGCTCCAGCTTGGCGTCGAGCCGCTCGAACAAGGTGAACGCATCAGCGGTCGCGCCCGCGAAGCCGGCGATGACGCCGTGCGCGCCCAACGGTCGCACCTTGCGCGCGTTGGGCTTCATCACCGTCTGCCCCTGCGTCACCTGCCCGTCGCCCGCGATCACGACGCGGCCGTTCTTGCGCACGGACAGGATGGTGGTGCCGTGCCACACCAGATCGTTGCTCATGCGCCGGATATGGGGCGGGCGCTGCCGTGTGCAAACTTCGATCCTCCCCGTGAACGGGGAGGATCGGGTCAACTCGCGGTCGCGAAGTTGAGGAAGTTTACGCTCGTGGCGAAATTCAACGCCCTCCACTTACCTGTCCACCCCCCTCACCTTTCCCCATTGCCGCGCGACCGTGTAGCCGAGATAGCCCGTCGCGAAGAGCGCGTAGAGCGGCTCGGGCAGCGCGCGCAGGTACGCCGCCGTCGCGATCGCCATCGCCGCCGCCACGTCCGGGCGCACCCCCGCGACCATCCCGACCGGGATCGCCCACAGCAACAGCGCATACATGACGTACAGGAATGTCGGTCGCGCGCGCGACGTCCACGCATCGGTGGAACGGCCCTCGATCGACGCGAGCGCGCCGTCGGCAGGTGAGTCGGTCGGTTCGGTCATAGCCTCTCTCCTGTCAGGAGAAGCATCGTAACCTATCCGGTTCCTTGTAGGACAGCGCCCGCGTGCAATCGGTTGCTAACCGCCATCGACGGGCCGCTCTTTCTCGGGAGGCGCATCGGCGAGCGGGCGTTTCTGCCAAGGCCAGCGACCGTCGATCTCGACCTCGAGCGAGAAGCTGAGGAATGTGCGGATCAGCACGATGCCCGCCAGCACCAACAGGCTTTGCACGGTCGGCTCGATCGCGACGGTGTTGATGATGTCGGCCGCGACCAGGAACTCCAGCCCGAGCAGGATCGATCGTCCCAGCCCGGAGCGGAACTCCGACACGAGCTGTGCCCGCGCGGTCGCACGTCTGGCCAACCCGACGAGGAAAACGCCCAGCGAGCCGAACGCGCCCGCGACGATGATCGCGGTGCCGACGACCTCGACCGCGCGCGTCGCGAGGTGAACCCAGAACGCTTCGCCGTTGATTATCCCCGGTGGGTCGGACCTGCGCCGCCATCCGTCAATCGAAACCGTTCGGAAGCGACGCGCGATCGAAGCAGACAATTAACGGCTGCGACGTATCGGATGGGGGATGCGGCGACGCACGACAGCAGGGGTTGGACAGCGGACGGTGGGCGCGCTCCGCCCCGTCTGGATGTGGTTGGCGTGGATCGGCGGCCTGGTCGTGGTCGCGACGTTGGCGCTGGTGCTCGTCGCCAACACGGACGCCGCGCGCGACCAACAGGAGCGCGCGCAATGGTGGCGGACCCACACGCTCGAGGTCCTGATCGACGCCGAACGGCTGGACACCGCGCTCAACCGGTCGCTGCGCGGCGAGCACGATTTCGCGCTGACCCGCCGGCCGGAGGCACTCGGCACCTTGCGACAGGGCTTGTCCGACTATCGAGACCTGGCGCGCGCGCTGCGCGGGTTGACCCGCGACAACGCTTCGCAGCAGCACCGGCTCGCGGACCTCGACCTCAGGGTCGGCGCGTTCGCGTCCGCCGCCGCCCCGGTCGCGATGTCGCCGTCGGCGGACGACACCGGCCGGATCGAGCGCGGTCGATTGGAGGTCGTGAGCGCGGACGCCATCCTCGCCCAGATCAAGGCCGAAGAGCGCCGGCTGCTGACGGTCCGCGAAGCGCGCGCCGCCGAATCCGCCGCCCGGAGCCGGCGGTTCGGGCGGGTCGTGCTCTGGCTCGACGGCGCGTTGCTGTTGATGATCGCGGGCGCGGTGGTGGCTGCGTTGCGCGCGCGCGCCGCCGCCGACCGCACCGCCGCCGAGGCCGCCGCGCATCTCAACGAGAGCCACCGGCTGTTCACGATGGCGGCGTCGCTCGCGCGGGTCGGCCATTGGCGGGTCGACCTGTCGCGCCGCGAGATGATCTGGTCGGACGAGGTGTATCGCATCTACGGCGTCGATGCCGCTCATCGGCCGACGATGGAAACCGCGGTTCTCCCCTATGCCGACGCGGAGCGGGTCCGCGGCCACTTCCGGCGCGCGATCGCGGATGGCGAACCGTTCGCGTTCACGGGCGCGTTGCAGCTCCACGACGGCTCGACCAAGTCGGTCGCGGTCCAGGGCCAGGCGGAGCGCGCGCCCGACGGCCGGATCGTCGGCATCATCGGCGTGATCCAAGACATCAGCGCGCAGGTCGCCGCGCAGGAGGCGCTGCGCGACAGCGAGCAGCAATACCGTCTGCTCGCCGACAACGCGACCGATGTGGTACTCCGCACCGACGATGACGGATCGATTCTGTATATCTCGCCGTCATGCGTCGAGCTGTCCGGCCTAGCGCAGGATGCGCTGGTCGGGCGACCCTGCGCCGCGTTCATCCACCCCGACGATCGCGCCACCGTCCACGCCGCGCACCTCGCGATCATCACGGGCGAAGTGGAAGCGATCACGATCCAATACCGCTTGGCGCAGGCCGCGGGCGGATGGCGCTGGCTCGAGTCGCACATGCAGTCCTGGCACGGACCCGACGGCGCGCGTGCCGGGGTGATCTCCGCGATCCGCGACGTCGAAGCACGCAAGGCGCTCGAAGCCGAACTCGTCGCCGCCCGCGAAATCGCCGAAGCCGCCACGCAAGCGAAGGCAAGTTTCCTCGCCAACATGAGCCACGAGATCCGCACGCCGATGAACGGCGTGCTGGGCTTCACCGAACTGGTCCTGGCGGGCGACCTCAGCCCCGAGCAGCGCCGCAATCTGGAGCTGATCGCGGAATCGGGCCGGTCGATGATGCGGCTGCTCAACGACATCCTCGATGTGTCCAAGATCGACTCGGGCAAGATGCGCGTGACGGCGGAGTCGGTCGACCTGCGCCACATCGCGCGTCGCTGCGCGGACCTGATGACGCCGACGGCGAGGGCCAAGGGCGTCGCGCTCGCCACCGCGATCGACGCCGCTGTGCCGTCGCGCATCGTCAGCGATCCGCTGCGGCTGCGGCAGGTATTGCTCAACCTGATCGGCAACGCGGTGAAGTTCACCGACCAGGGCTCGGTGACGGTCGCGGCGCGAGTCGAGGAGGCCTCGTTGCGGATCGACGTGATCGACACCGGCATCGGCATTCCCGCCGATAGGCTGGGCGCGATCTTCGACCAGTTCGCGCAGGCGGACGAGTCCACCGCCCGGTTGTACGGCGGCACCGGACTGGACCTCACCATCTCCAGCGAGCTCGTGCGGCTGATGGGCGGCTCGGTCGCGGTGACGAGCACGTTGGGCATCGGCACGACGTTCGGCATCACGCTGCCGCTGCGCGAAGCCGCGCCGGTCGGCGAACCGGCCGCGGTCGACGCCGCCCCCGCGAGCGCGCCGGTTCACGCGCGCGCCCCACGCGTGCTGATCGCCGAGGACCACGACATCAACCGCGAGCTGATCGTCGCGATGGCGCGGCGCGCGGGCGTCGATCCCGCGCTCGCGGTGGACGGGGCGGAGGCGGTCGCGATGGTCGAGGCCGCGGCCCGCTCGGGCGAGCCGTTCGACCTGGTGCTGATGGACATGCAGATGCCCAACGTCGACGGGCTGGAGGCGACCCGGCGATTGCGCGCGGCCGGCTATTCGCCCGAGACCCTGCCGATCGTTGCGCTGACCGCCAACGCCTATGCGGAGGACGTGCAGGCGTGCCTGGCGGCCGGAATGCAGGCGCACCTCGCCAAGCCGGTTCGGGTGCGCGACCTGACGACCGTGTTCGCGCGCTTCATTCGCGCCGACCGGCCCGCGTTGGCCGAGACGCCCACGATCAGCCCCAAACTCCGCGACCGCTATCGCGCGCGCAAGTCGGACGTGGTGCGTACCTTGGAAGAACTGGCCGCGCTGGAGCAGCCGGACGACGCGCCGGTGATGGCGGCGGCGGACCTGCTGCACAAACTCGCCGGCGTCGCCGGGCTGTTCGGCGAGGCGGCGCTGGGCGAGGACGCGCGGCGGCTGGAGGAAGAGCTGCTCGCCTGCCCGGTGGAGCGGCGCGCGGTCTGGGCGCGCGAGGCCTCCGATCAATTTCGCCGAGCGGCATGAGCAGGAGAAGCAGGGATGGCGCGCATCATCATGGTCGAGGACGACGAGATCCTGGCGGAAATCATGTCCGACGGGCTGGCGGCGGCGGGCCACATGGTCAGCGCCGTCCACCACGGCGACGACGCGATGCGGGCGATCGGCGAGGGCGATCCCGACCTTCTCGTGCTCGATTACGATCTCCCGGGAAGGTCGGGCCTGGACATCCTGCGCGACATCCGCGCCGCGCCGCATGGCGACGAGCTGCCGGTGGTGATGATGAGCGCGAAGGCAGGACGTCTAATTCCGGCCCGCGCGCATCACGACGGCGTCGACGATTACCTCATCAAGCCGGTCACGCCCGACATGCTGCTCGGGCGCGTCGAGGCGCTGCTCAAGAGCGCGGCGCTCGCCCGCGTCGTGTCCCGGAAAGCGTCGGCGCGCTGAGGTCGAACGTCGTTGGCGCGCCGTTAACGAACCAACGGCTAGGCCGGGGCGATCAGCAGGCGCGAGAGTGAAGCATGGCCAGAATCATCATCGCCGATGACGACGAGATCATCGGCGAGATCGCCTGCGAGGCGCTGCTGAAGCGTGGGCACGCGGCCGGCGTAATCACCAACGGCCGCGACGCGCTTCAGGTCATTCGCGCCCGCAAGCCCGACCTGGTCATCTTGGACTGCAACATGCCCGAGATGAACGGGCTGCTGGTGCTCCGCGAGCTGCGCCAATCGACCGAGTTCTGCAACCTGCCCGTGCTGGTGCTGACCGCGCGGCGCAGCGACAAGGACATGGATCTCGCCTATCACCAGGGCGCGAGCGATTACATGAAAAAGCCGTTCGACCCCGCCGAGCTGGTGATGCGGGTCGAGGACCTGCTCGCGAAACGCCCGCAAGAGAAGCCTGCGAGGCGAGCGAGTGCGCAACGCGGCTTCGGTCGCCTGGCCCAGCCTTGAAAATAGCACTCGCGGAACGATTGCGGCACGGCGGTGCTCAGAAAAGAGAGTTCACCTGCTCCGCAGCCTGGCTTGTTGACGAGCTTTCAAGACCCGCGTGACAGGGTTGCCGAATGACAATGTTTTTGCGTTCTTTTCCCTTGCGTCGCTTCGGCTCGCCCCGGGCGCTCGCCACGCTAATGCTCACCATCGCGGTCGCCGTCGGCGCGTTGCTCGCGGCCACGCCGATGGGGCTCGCGATCGAGCGCGCGCTCGAGCCGGCGCGCTTCGCGCTCCTATCCCGGCCTGCGAGCGGGCGGTTGGTGGTGGTCGAGAACGACGCGGCCAGCGTCGCGGCGATCAAGCACTGGCCTTGGCCGCGCGGCTATTATGCCCAAGCGATCGACCGGCTGCGCCTCGCCGGGGCGGCCTCGATCACCTTCGACATCGATTTCTCCTCGCCCTCGACCCCGGATGGCGACGCGGCGCTGGCGGCGGGACTCGGGCGCGCGAACGGGCTGGTCGCGCTGCCGACCTTCGGGCAGCAGGCGGGCTCGGGCGAGCGGCGCATGATCGACTCGCTCCCGCTTCCGGCCTTTCGCGCGCGCGCCGCGCTGGCCTCGGTGAGCATGTTGCCCAACGCCGACGGCATGGTGCGCCAGGCGCCCTGGGGAACGATCACCGCCGGCACCCCGCGTCCGTCGCTCGCGGCGACGATCGCCCACAGGTCGGGGGCCGCCGACAGCTTTTTCCCGATCGACTATGCGACCGATCCGAACACGATCCCGCGTTTGAGCTTCGTGGCGGTCCGCGACGGAAACTTCGACCCGGCCCGCGTGCGCGGCAAGGACGTGCTGATCGGCGCGACCGCGGTCGAGCTCGGCGACCGGTTCGGGGCGCCGCGCTGGGGCGTTATCCCCGGGGTGATCATCCAGGCGCTCGCGGCCGAAACGCTGATCCGCGGCACGCCGACGCAGGGACATGCCCTGCCCGGCATCATGCTTGCGTTGATCCTGGCATTGGCGGTGGTGCGCGCGCGTACTCCGCTTCGCCTCACGCTCACGACGGCGTGCGCGACCGCCGCGCTGATCGCGATCGCGACGCTGGAGCAGGCGAGCCTGCATTTCTACCCCGTCGTCCCTGCGCTCGGGACGTTGTGGACCGCCGCGGCCGCGCGGGCCGGGTCGCAAATCTGGCGGCGGTTCGAGGAGCAAAGGTTGGCGGACGATGCCACCGGGCTGCCTAATCGCCGCGCGATGCTCGGCCGAATGGTCGAGAAGTCCGCCTCGCGAGTAGCCGTCGCGCACATCGCCAATTTCGACGCCCTCGCGGCGGTACTCGGCGAGCAGGCCGATCGCGACCTGATCGGGCGGGTGGTGGACCGGCTGAAGCTGGCGAGCAACGCCAGCCTGTTCCGCATCGCCGACCGGCTGCTCGCGTTCGAGCTGCCGCCGGGCGAGGATGAGGAGGCGCTCATGGCCGGCCTTCGCGCGATCCTGCTCCCGCCGGTGGAGGTCGGGGGACGCCGGGTCGACGTCACCGTGACGGTCGGGGTCGCGGAGGTCGGCCACGACGCAGCCGCTGCGCTCACCCGCGCGGCGATGGCGGCCGAGGCGGCGGCGCGCGACGGACATTTCTGGGCGCGCGACGCCGCCGACTTCGCGCGGCTGGAGCGCGAGGTGTCGTTGATGGGCGAACTCGACGGCGCGCTCGCGCAAGGACATATCGAGGTTCATTACCAGCCCAAGCTCGCGCTCGCCGAGGATCGGGTGGTCAGCGTCGAGGCGCTGGTGCGCTGGCGACACCCGGAACGCGGCTTTATCGGACCCGACCTGTTCATCCCGCTCGCCGAGCAGGCGGGCCGGATCGCGCCGTTGACGCTGTATGTGATCGAACGGACGATGCACGATCTGGTGCACTGGCGCGCGCTGGGGCACACGCTGACGGCGGCCGTTAACATCTCCGCCAAGCTGGTCGCCTCGACCGAGTTCAACGCGGCGGTATCCCGATTGCTCGCGCGCGCGATCGTGCCGCCGAATGCGCTGATCTTCGAGGTGACCGAGTCGGCGACGCTCGCCGAGCCGGAGGTGGCAGCCCGCGCGCTGGAACGGTTCCGCGCGCTCGGCATCGCCATCTCGATGGACGATTACGGCACGGGGCAGTCGACATTGACCTATCTGCGCCAGCTGCCCTTGTCCGAGCTCAAAATCGACAGGAGCTTCGTGCAGCATCTCCACCGCAATCGGAACGACGCGGTGCTGGTCCGCTCCACCGTGGAGCTCGCCCACGAGCTTGGGCTCAAGGTGGTGGCGGAAGGCGTGGAGGACGAGGAGTGCCTCGCGGCCTTGCGCGCGCTAGGGTGCGACATGGCGCAGGGCTATTTCATCAGCCGCCCGCTTCCCGCGCCCGCGCTGGTAACGTTTCTCGCCGAGAGAATCGTGCGCGCCGCGTAATCCTCCAAGAGCCTGTGTCGAATCTCATGCGTAACGAGCCAAGCGCCGGATAAAGAGCATGGCGGCAGCGGCATATCGCGCAGCTCGGCAAACCAGCGGTAGACTGTACGCAACGGTAGGAAACTGTTCGGCAGGAAGTGCCGGGGACGCTCCGCCCGGAGCACATGACGATCGCACTCAGCACCTTGCGCCAACCCCAGCGTCGCTGCCGGCCGCGCCGCCGCGCCTTCGAATACAACGGTGCAATGATCGCCCACTCCGCGTCCGACAGATCGCTTCCACAGCGTAGGCCCGCGCGGCTAGGCTCCGCACGGGCGGTCGGTTTCCACATCATCTATTCCAAGGATGGTGTCGCAACCTTTCGGGATCATGCTAGAACTCGATCAGCTTCCATTACGCTGCAGTTCTGACCGGGCCTCTAAAAGCGCCTGGTCAGGCGGAAGTTGAACACCGGGTTGGCGTCACCGCTATCATAACGCGGGCCGGACAGCGGAAAAGCCACCCCGACATCGGCCGACATTCGCGCGCCCAGTCCGGTGCGGACCCCGCCGCCGGCGGAGAACAGCGTTCCGCCAATACCGCCGCGAAGATTGATCACATGGCCGCCGTCGACAAATCCGTAAAGCACCGGCTTGGTCGCGAAGCCGACCTTGTCGGGGAGGGCGTAGCGAAGCTCGCTCGATTCCATCACGCCCTCATCGCCAGTCCGCTCGCTATAGTCATATCCGCGCAGGAACCGGCCCCCGCCCAACCCCACCTGTTCGGAAACGAGCAGTGGCCGCGAGGCAATCTGGGTCGTCACCGCGACTTGCGCGCTCCACCGTCCGGTGAGCGGTCCTGTCCAGTCGACCGACGTCGCCACGCTGGTAAACCTGGCATACGCCCGGGGACGCGAGGCGAGCGGGTCGCCAAGTCGCGTCGCATTGAAGAGGTCCAGCCCCTGACTCAGCGTCGCGTCGGCGCGCAGCCGCCCGCCCCAAAGCGAGGTGAAGCCATATACGCCGAAACGCAAGACACTCAGCCGATCACGACGAGCGAGCTCCCCAGCGTAATCCTGGCGCACGGTGCGAACGCTGAACGAGGCGTTGAACCACAGGCTTTCCACGCGCCGGCGAACGAGCGGCTGGAGCAGGCCGAGCTCGCCGGTCCAGCTCTTCCCGGTGATGTCGCGGGATGTCAGATAGGAGCCGGGATGCGCCTCCGAATAGGAAAAACTGGCCGAAAGCTCGGTGCCGTCTCGGCTGACCCGGCGGCTGTACCGCGCCCGGCCATAGGCGAACTCGCGCGGCTCGGCGGGGGTGAACACGCCCGACAAGGTGAGGAGGTCGGCGGACGAGAAGACCTGCGCGATCCTCACTGTCGCGTCGGCTTCGAGCGGCCCGATCGGGCGCGAGCCATAATCATCAAGGCCGAGCACTCCACTGATCCGGTCGCGGCCGAGGTCCAGCACCAATATGTTGCGCCCTTTCTCGCGCACGAATCGTGTCCGCTTGATCCATAGGCCGTCGACATCGCCCGCGATCAGCAAGCGCCGCTCCACCTCGTCGAGCTTGACGGGCCCCGTTCCCACCAGCGGCGCGAGCGCGGCGCGCACCGCGGCATTGTCTCCGCCCTGGAGGCGGACCGCGTCGATGCGTCCCTCGTCCACCGTGACTCGCAACAGGCCCGCGTCGAGCCGCTGCGGCAGGATCGCGGCGGTCGCGAAAACATAGCCTCGGTCGTGAAGCCGGTCGGCGATCGCGTCGGCGAGCCCCGCGAGCGCGGCGGGCGACAGCGTGCGTCCGGCATAAATCTCGAAGATGTCGGCGAAGTCCGATGGGCGGGTCTTCTCCAGCCCTATGACCGTGATCGCGCCCACCGTGATCGGGGCCGATGCGGTCGGCGGCGGCGTCACGACCGAAGGGGTCGCGAGCGGCACGTTGTGCACGGGCTTGCCCACGGGCGGCGCGGAGCGTTGCTCGATCTTTGCCGGGTCAACCCGGTCCAGCGTCGTTTGCGCCGTTGCGAGCGACGGCACCGCAACCAGTCCGACCGCGACCAAACCCGTAAATCCGCTCACCGGCACCAACTCCTAAGACTACGCCCGGCGCTACCGGACCGCAGCTAAGAAAAGGTGAAGTTGCGACCGCGTTAAACATCTCCGGTCACGGCCCGTTGGGTGATCTCCCATTATCGCATCACGACGATCAGGGGACGAATCGAGATGCGGAGCAAGTTGAGTGGCCTGGCGTTGGCGGCGATTCTCGCCACGAGCAGCAGCGGGGCAATGGCGCAGTCGCTTGGCTGGCGCGTGTCGGAAACGGCGGGGCCTGTCACCATTCGTCATGGCGCTCAGGCCCGGGCGGCGCAACGCGGCGCGACACTGGCCGACGGTGACGCGGTCGCGACCGGTGCCGGCGGCCGCGCGGTGCTGGTCCACGACAAGGATTTCGTGACGGTCGCGGCGAACAGCCGCGTGACCGTGCCCGCCGCCGGACAGGCGAACGGTTTGGTGAAACTCGTCGAGGACTGGGGCAACGCGATCTTCAAAATCGAGAAGCTCGGGGTGCCGCATTTCGGCGTCAACACGCCTTACCTGGCCGCGGTGGTGAAGGGCACCACCTTTTCGGTGAATGTGGATGCAAGCGGCACCTCCTTGCAGGTTCTGGAAGGAGCCGTGGAGGTGTCGACACCCGACGGCGGCGCGCGTGACCTGATCCGGCCGGGCGGCGTCGTTACGGTGGACGCCGTCGACGTGTTCCGCCTCCATGTCCACGGCGACGCGGAGCGCACGGTAGATTCGCCGGCGCGCCCCACGTCGCCGCAGCCTGCGCCTTCCGCCCCCGCGCCCGGCAGTGCCGCCATCGCGCCCCTAGCCGAGCCGACCGCCGAGCCCGCCGGGCCCGCCGGGCCCGCCGGAACCGCCGGAACCGCCGGAACCGCCGCCGCCGAACCGATCGCGAACCCCGCAGGCGGCTCGAACCCGGCAAACACGGCGGCGGAGGTCGCGTTTGTCACCGGCGCGATCGCATCCAAGCCGGTTGATCTCGGCGCGGCGACGAGCGGCATGGTGACCGGCTCGGCCGATGCCAAGGTGCTCGTCGCCGAACTCGTCGCGGTCGCAAAACCAGCTGCAGCGACGGCGGCGGCCACTCCGGCCCCGCCCAATCCGGCTGCCACCCCGGTCGAGGTTGCTGCCCTTACCACCACACCCGCGCCTGCGTCACCAGCACCCGCCAAGGCCGACCCGGCTCCGGCGAAGTCCGATCCTGCGCCGGCCAAGGCCGATCCGACGCCGGTGCCGGTCGAGGCGGACCCCGCTCCGGCGAAGTCCGACCCCGCGCCGGCGAAGTCGGATCCTGCACCCGCGAAGTCCGACCCCGCGCCCGCGCCCGACAAGGCGGACCCTGCTCCGGCGAAGGACGATCCTGCCCCCGCCAAGGCGGACTCCGCGCCAGCCAAGGCGGACTCGGCTCCGGCGAAGTCCGACCCCGCGCCAGCCAAGGCCGATCCCACGCCCGCGCCGGCGAAGTCCGACCCTGCTCCGGCCAAGTCCGACCCCGCGCCGGCCAAGGCGGACCCGGCTCCGGCCAAGGCCGATCCTGCGCCAGCCAAGGAAGACCCGACGCCAGCGAAGTCGAATCCAAAGACTGACACGGCTCCGGCGAAGTCCGACCCCGCGCCAGCCAAGGCCGATCCGGCACCCGCGCCTGCGAAGTCCGACCCGGCTCCGGCGAAAGCCGACCCCGCGCCAGCCAAGGAAGACCCTGCTCCGGCAAAAGCCGACCCCACGCCGGCCAAGGAAGACCCGACGCCGGCGAAGTCGGATCCCAAGGCCGACACGGCTCCGGCGAAGTCCGATCCTACGCCAGCCAAGGCCGATCCCGCGCCCGCGCCGGCCAAGGAAGACTCTGCTCCGGCGAAAGCCGACCCCGCGCCGGCCAAGGAAGACCCGACGCCGGCGAAGTCGGATCCCAAGGCCGACACGGCTCCGGCGAAGCAATCCACCAAGCCGGACGCGAGCGATCCGGCATCCGCGAAGGCCGATCCGGCCTCCTCGAAACAGGACGACGCGGAGTCCGGTGCCTCGGCGGGTAAGGGCGCAAGCAAGCCCACGCCGAATACCAATGCTCGATCGCACGATTGAATGAGTTGTCCATCTTCGCGCCGGATTGCGACGTCAGAGCCGCCCGACGTGAACTGCCTTTTTCAACTCGTTGGACGGCTACGGGCACGGGCGCGATCGACAAATGGCGATCACCAGTCCCATGACATGCTTACGGTCGCTCCTGTCGGGAGCGGCCGTGAGCGGAGTCTGAGCAAACGTCGGGCATTGGTCGACACCAGCCGGTGGCGGCGACCTCGATCGAACGGCGGTTGTACTGCCCGCAAAGCTTCAAAGCTGCGTGAGCGCTCACCACCAAGTCCGGTCGTCCAGGATCAGCAAAGCAGATCGTGAATAGCTCAACCACTATGTGAGTCCGGCCGATCAAAAGCGCGGCGCGCCGGCGGTGCACTTAGTTCCGAAGATCGAGCCGAACCGCGGCAACTTCGCGCGGTCGTCCGTACGCGGCGGGATTGGGGTTAATGCGCCGGAAAAGGCGATAATCGCGATGGCGTTACGCCCCAACCCTGATGTCCGCAACTCCAAGAAGACTGGGTTCATCCGAAACTGCTACGTGCCGGGCAACCTCGGCCGGCCCGTCCGCGGCAAGCGCCCGACCAGCGTGGCCACGCTGCGGGACGCGCTCGACATCATCTGATCGACCAATCGTCTGGTAGTCGGAGAGGCGTCGCGAGCGGTCGCTGACCAAGTAGCACGCGCCGCGGACGCAATGCTTGCCTGGGGCTTGCCAAGTCGCCCTTAAGCCCGAATTGAATTAGCCTAACTGCTTGAAATCGTTGGTCGGGGCGACAGGATTCGAACCTGCGACCCCCACACCCCCAGTGTGATGCGCTACCAGGCTGCGCTACGCCCCGACCGGGAGCCGCGCCAGGGCGACGGCTCAGGTCCGCGCGCTTAGGCGGGTCCCGGCGGCGATGCAAGCTCAGCCGATCAGCGTGCGCCAGTGCTCGCCTTCCCATGCGTCCACCTTGATCTCCCTGACATCGAAGTCGCGCAGCGCGCGGCCGAACGCGCGCTGGTGCTCCTGTCCGCCGTGCGCCTTCAGCGCGTCCGCACTCGCCCAGCGCTCCTGCACCCGGATCAGCGACGGATCGGCGGCGTCGAACGCGAACGAATACAACTCGCACCCCGCCTCCGCCGCGACCGTGCGCATATGCTCGGCGAGCAGCGGACGCAGCCGCTCCACCTCGCCCTCGCCGATGCGGATATGACCGCCCACCAGGATCGTCATCAAGCCCTCTCCCTCTCGTTCCGCGCGCCGCCACGACGCGCGAGCGTTGCGCGAGCGACTATCCGGTGTTAGCGCCCGCACTTCAACCGGCCCGGCGTTCCGGCCCGGGTCCGTGGCATATCCAAGGCTCCATGCTCATCACCCCAGCTTATGCGCAAAGCGCCGGCGCGGCGGCCCAGCCGGGCGGCGTCGGCGGCCTGATCCAGTTCGCCATGCCGTTCGTGCTGGTGCTGGTGGCGTTCTATTTCATCATGTACCTGCCGCAGCAGCGCCGCGCCAAGGCGTTCCGCGCGACGGTGGAGGCGCTCAAGAAGGGCGATCAGGTGATCACCGCCGGCGGCATCCTGGGCAAGGTGACCCGCGTCGAGGACCAGTATGTCGAGCTGGAGATCGCCGCCAACACCCGCGTGCGCGTGGTCAAGGCGACGCTGACCGAGGTGATCGGTAACCCGGCCGCCAAGCCCGCTAACGACTGACCCCATGCTCGATTTTCCCCGCTGGAAGATATTCTCGATTATCGCGGTGCTGGTGGCGTTGTGCGCGCTCGCGATCCCGAGCCTGCTGCCTGAACGGATGACGGATCAATGGGGTGCGGTGCCGCACCCGCGCGTCAACTTGGGCCTCGATCTGGCGGGGGGCAGCTATCTGCTGCTGGACGCCGACACCAACGACCTCGTCGCCACGCGGCTGGAGCAATTGCGCGACCAGGTGTCGACCGAACTGCGCCGCGCGACCCCGCGCGTCGAGATCGGTGACATCTCGACGCAAGGCGGGCGGGTCAGCTTTATGCTGCGCGACCCCGGCCAGGTCGACGCGGCGCGCGAGAAGATCCTGCCGCTGCTCGGCACCGGCGCGGGGCTGACCGGGCAGCGGGTGTGGGACCTGACGGTGGTGGACACCAGCCGCATGGTGCTGACCCCGACGCGCGCGGGCAACGACGCCGCGATTGAGCAGGCGATGGTCAGCGCGGTCGAGGTGGTCCGCCGCCGCATCGACGCGCTTGGCACGCGCGAACCGACGATCTTGCGCCAGGGCGTCAACCGCATCGTCGTCCAGGTGCCCGGCTTCCAGAACCCACAACGACTGAAGGAGCTGCTCGGCAAGACCGCCAAGCTCGAGTTCAAGCTGGTCGACGAGGAGGCCGAGCGCGCCGGTCTCGCACAACGTGGCCAGACGCCGCCGGGCGATGTTGTGCTGCCTTATGCCGAGTTAACCGGCGCGCGAGCTGCAGGCGGGAAGATCGCGTTGCATCGTCCCTCGCTGATCACCGGCGACCAGCTCACCAACGCCAAGCAGTCGTTTGATCCGCAGGACAACCGCCCGGTCGTTGATTTCACGATGGACAGCCAGGGCGGACGCAAGTTCGCCGCCGTCACCGAGGCGAACATCAACAAGCGGTTCGCGATCATCCTCGACAATCAGGTGATCTCCGCGCCGACGATCCAGTCCGCGATCCTCGGCGGGTCGGGCGTGATCACCGGCAGCTTTACCGTCGACAGCGCCAATCAGCTCGCGATCGAACTTCGCTCGGGTGCGTTGCAGATCCCGCTCAAGATTGTGGAGGAGCGCACCGTCGGCCCGGACCTCGGCCGCGATTCGATCCATGCGGGCATCATCGCCAGCGCCATCGCGGCGGTGGCGGTGGTCGTGTTCATGCTGGTGACGTACGGCCGGTTCGGCTTCTATGCCGACTGCGCGGTGGTCATCAACATCTTCGTGATCCTGGGGGTGCTGGCGCTGCTCAAGGGCACGCTGACCCTGCCGGGCATCGCCGGGTTCGTGCTGACGATCGGCACCGCGGTCGATGCCAACGTGCTGATCAATGAGCGCATCCGTGAGGAACGGCGACGCGGGCGCAGCGTGATCCAGTCGGTCGAGATCGGATACAAGGAAGCGAGCCGGACGATCTTTGAGGCGAACGTGACGCATGCCATTTCGGGGGTGATCATGTTCCTGCTCGGCTCCGGCCCGGTGAAGGGCTTCGCGGTGGTGCTGCTGATCGGCATCTGCACCAGCGTGTTCACCGCCGTGCTGTTCACGCGGATGCTTGTCGCGCTGTGGATCCGGCGAAACCGGCCGACGGAGATGCACATATGAGCGCGCGCTTCCCCTCCGCTCTCAACGCGATCCCGGCTTGCGCCGGGATGACGGGCTGATCCGACATGCGCCTTCTGAAGATCGTCCCCGACAACACCAACATCGGCTTTGTCCGCCTACGCAAGATCGCGTTCACGCTGACGCTTTTACTGACGGTGCTGTCCCTCGCGCTGGTCGCGGTGCGGGGCCTGAACCTCGGCGTCGACTTTCGCGGCGGCTTGCTGATCGAGGAAAAGTTCGCGGTCGCGCCCGCCATCGACCGGGTGCGCGGGCTGGTCGACTCGCTCGGCGTCGGTCAGGCGGCGGTCCAGCAGCTCGGCGACGCGAACACCTTTTCAATCCGCCTGCCCCCGCCCACCAGTCGCGACGAGGGCGCGACCGCCAAGGTCGTCAACACGGTGCAAGGCGCGCTGACCCGTAGCTTCCCCGGCGCAAAGCTGTCGCGGCAGGATTCGGTCAGCGGCAAGGTGTCGGGCGAGCTGTTGTGGAATGGCGCGCTGGCGGTGTTCCTCGCGGTGTTCGGCATCGCGCTATGGGGCGTGTTCCGCTTCGAATGGCAGTTCGGCGTGTCGACCTTCGTCGCGATCATGCACGACCTGATCATGACCGTGGGGTTCTTCGCGCTGTCGGGGCTGGAGGTCGATCTCAACATCGTCGCCGCAGTGCTGACGGTGATCGGCTATTCGATCAACGACAAGATCGTCATCGACGACCGCATCCGCGAGAACATGCGCCGGTATCGCAAGATGGACATGCGCGAGATCATCGACTTGTCGGTCAACGAGACGCTGCCGCGCACGGTGATGACGTCCTTGACGATCCTCCTCGCGCTGATGGCGTTGTTGTTGTTCGGCGGCCATGTGCTGCGCGGGTTCACCGCCGCGATGATCCTGGGCGTGATCGTCGGCACATACTCGTCGATCTATGTGTCGTCGTCGCTGCTCATCACGCTCGGCCTGCGCGCGGAACCGAACGCCGGGCGCGCCACGCCCGCGAGCGGCGCGGAGCGGGTTGCCCCGCGCAGCTGATGCGGATGCAGCGCGAGCGCGGCCCCGGTGGCCCGATCGTCACCGGCTTCGGCCCGGGCGGCTTTCGCGTCGAGGAAAGCGTGTTCACCGCGTTGCTGATGACGGTGGAGGCAGCGACCCCCTGGACACCGCCGCCGCTGGCGGAGCTGGACGAGGCGGCGCTGGAGCCGCTCTTCCTGCCCGCGCCGGAGTTCATCCTGCTCGGCACCGGCGCGACGCTCGCCCGCCCCTCTCGCGCGCTGGTCGCCGCGCTCGTCGCGCGCGGGCTGGGCATCGAGCCAATGGACAGCCGTGCGGCGGCGCGCGCGTGGAGTGTGCTGCGCGGCGAGGGCCGCGTGGTGGCGGCGGCGCTGTACCCGTTAAGCTAGGCTGCGGGCCGATCCTTTACGAGCCGGGTGAGATGCTCATGGAGCGTGGCCGTGTTCGCCGCCCAGGTGAAGCGTTCGGCATGACGGCGCACGGCCGCCACGTCGGGGGCTGACGCGATCAGTTCCGCGATGGCCGTTGCGAACGCCTCCGGCGAGCGCTCCACCACCTTGCCCGCCGCCGCGCCTGTCACCACCTCGCGCGCGCCGCCCGCTTCGGGGATCACCACCGGGGTTCCGCAGGCCAGCGCCTCCACCCACGCGTTCGCCAGCCCCTCGCTCGACGACGCAAGCGCCATCACGTCGGCGGCGGCGAGCAGGCGCGGGAGTTCCGCATGAGGCACGCTGCCCAACAAGCGCACGCGATCGCCGTAAGGACGCGCGACGGCTTCCAGGCGCGCGCGCTCCGGCCCTTCGCCCGCGATCAACAGCGTGACGCCCGGCAACCGCCCAACCGCTTCGATCACGATGTCGTGTCCCTTGCGCGGGATCAACGCGCCCAGCGACACGACCAGCTGGCCTGCAACGCCCAGCCCCGCCTTCAACGCCGCGCGGTCATCCGGTGCGAAGCGGTCGAGATCGACGCCGGTATGGTGAACGCGGATGCGATCGGCGGACATCCCCAGCGCGACCATGTCCGCGCGCATCGCCGCCGACACCGCGAGCAGGCCATCGGCCGCCTGCCCAGCGCGCAGCACCTGCGCGCTGGTGGCACGCGCCCGACCCCAATGGTGGATGTCCGCGCCGCGCGCCTTGATCGAGACGGGCACGCCGTATTGCTCGCCGAGCGCAACCGCCGCAGGGCCGTCGGGGAAGAAGAACGACGCGTCGATCACGTCGAACGGGAACTCGCGCCGCAGCTCGTCGAGCACCGGCACCAGCGCGCGGTGGAGCGCGGCGGCGTGGAACCGCCCCGCCGTCGCGGGAAGCGCGGTGAATCGCGGGCGCAGCACGTCCAGACCCTTCCACGTTTCGCGCCGGGGCAGCCGGGCGAGGTCGCGATAGCGCGGGTGCTGCGTCAGCGGCCACGGTGGCAGCCCCACCGGCGCGACCACCCTCACCTCCGTCGCCGGATGCGCCGCCAGCCCCAGCGTCTGCCGCTCGACGAACACCCCGAAGTTCGGCCGCGTGGCGTCGGGGAAAAGGGAGGAGAGGGTCAGGACGCGGAGCACGCCCTCAGCGTAGCCCGGTCATGTTAAAGCCGAGAAAACAGTCAGGACACGCTCAGCACTCGCTTGCCCTGGAGCACCCACCCCTTGCCGACCCGGGCATAGCTGAGGACGAACTCGGCACCGCAAAGCCCGCTGCATCGATAGGAAAGCGCGACCGTGGCGCGGCCGCGTCTCCCCTCGACTTGGGGCAAGCCGATCGAAAATACCGTTGCCGGTCGTCGCGCGAACGCTGTGGACGCATTCTTTATCGCCTCATCGTCGGCGAGCTGCAGTCCATTGGGCAACGAGGAGAGAAGGTCCGGGCACGCCACTAAGGCGGGGGCAGACGCCGCGATGAACTTGCCCCCGTCCGCGCCCGAGCCGTCGATGTGGGGCAAATCGGTCAGCACCGCAGCGACCACCGCGCATCGGGCCGGATCGACGCGCCGCGTCGTGGGTGGCCGCGCCCGGAGTCCCGACACCGCGAAAGCGAGCGCGAGTAGCATCACATCCGCGCCGTGCCCGTGTACGCGAACAGCAGGTCGGCGTCGGCGCTGGCGTGGAGTTGCTCCTCGCCGGTCACAGTCACGCATTCGCCCGCGCGCCAGGCGACGCCCGCGACCACGCCCTCGCCCTTGATCGGCACCAGCCAGCCGGTCTTGCCCGCCGGTAGCGTCACCCGCCGGTCGCCGCCGGGCCAGCGTTCCAGCACGAAGCGTGGCCCCTCGACCAAAATCGTGCGGTCGTCGCCGACGCGGCCGGGCGAGGTGATCGGCACATACGGGTCGAGAATCGCCACCTCGACGCCGTCCTTCAGGTGCAGCTCGCGGTCGCTGCCGTAATCGAACAGGCGATAGGTGGTGTCGGAGTTCTGTTGCACCTCGATGCAGGTGATGCCGCCGCCGATCGCGTGGATCGTGCCGCTGGGGCAATACAGGAAATCGCCCGCCTTCACCGGCCGCCAATCGAGCTTGTCGACCAGCGCATTGCCTTCCGCCGCCGCGCGCAACTCGTCCTTGGTCATCGGCGCCTTGGGACCGACCGCGATCGTCGCGCCCGGATCGGCGGCGAGGATCGTCCAGCATTCGTCCTTGCCGCGCGGTAGTCCCCTTGCGTGAGCCTGCTCATTGGACGGGTGGTCCTGAACCGACAGTCGCTCGCTGGTGAACAGATATTTGATCAGCATCTCGGCCCCGTCGGGATCGGGCGGCTGAAACCAGACCTCGCCGATCTTCGCGGCGCCGGCGGGCGGATCGGGAAAGCCGGGGAACAGGTGTTCGCGGCCCCACGGCTTTTCGACGCGCTTGGTGGCGAGCAGGGTGGCGGACATGACGGCTCCTTCATCTGGTCGGCTACTGGAACGCGGCTGAGCTTGTCACGATCCGGCCCGCGCGCGCAATCGCTGTTGTCCGGCGGGGGGCGGGTGCGCTATGTGCCCGCCATGCGTAGCCTCCAGTTCCGTTCGGTCGCGACTATCGCGCTCGCCGCCGCCGTCCTGCCGATCGCCGGGTGCGCGCGCGGGGGCCGGAAGAACACCGACATTCCCTATATCGCGCGCGATGTCGGCACGCTCTATTCCGCCGCGCGGTCGCGGCTGGACCAGCATCGCTACAAGGAGGCCGCGCAGCTGTTCGACGAGGTCGAGCGCCAGCATCCCTATTCGATCTGGGCGCGCCGCGCGCAGTTGATGAGCGCGTTCAGCTATTATCTGGGGGCGGAATACACGCTGTCGATCCAGTCGGCGCAGCGGTTCCTGTCCGTCCACCCCGGCAACCGCGACGCGCCTTATGCCTATTATCTGATCGCGCTCGGCTATTACGAACAGATCAGCGATGTCACGCGCGATCAGAAGATCACGCAGCAGGCGCTCGACGCGTTGGGCGAGCTGACGCGGCGCTATCCGAACAGCAGATACGCCGCCGATGCGCGGTTGAAGGTCGATCTGGTCCGCGACCATCTCGCGGGCAAGGAGATGGAGATCGGCCGCTTCTATGAAACGCGCGGGCAATGGCTGGCCGCGACCGGCCGGTTCCGCCGCGTGGTGGAGGATTATCAGACCACCACGCATGCGCCCGAGGCGCTGATGCGGCTGACCGAGACGTATCTCGCGCTGGGCACGCCGATGGAGGCGCAGAAAAGCGCGGCGGTGCTGGGCGCGAATTATCCCGGCTCGCGCTGGTATGACCGCGCGTTCAAGCTGATGCAGGATCACCCGGCCAAGCCGGTCGCGCCGCTCGCGCCCGGCGAGGCGATCGTCCCCAACGCCGCCGCCGTCGCGCCCAAGGGCCCATCGGGCGAACCCACCACCAGCGCGCCCGTCGGCCGTGCCTCCGCGCCCGGCGCGCCGACGCCCGCCACCACCGGCGGCGGCGCGGGCGCTTCGGGCGCGGGGACTACCGGCCCGGCGACTGGCGGAGCACAGCCGAACGGGTAGGCGGCGGCGCTGGTCGTCGTGCCAGCGAACGCCGCAACCGTTTTGCGGTCACGTCCCACTCTCCACGCGGCACCAGTTTCCGCCCGGGTGATGGACAGGTCGTAAAGGCGGGTCCGTTTCTCGCATTCGACCGCTGTTTGTTCCGCGCCGATGTCGCTACATAGCGACCCGATGCTGACCCGGCTTTCCATTCGCGACGTGGTACTGATCGAGGCGCTCGACCTCGATTTCGGAGCCGGGTTGGGCGTGCTGACGGGCGAGACGGGGGCGGGCAAGTCGATCCTGCTCGACGCGCTGGGCCTGGCGCTCGGCGCGCGGGGAGACAGCTCGCTGGTCCGGCATGGCGCGGCGCAGGCGGTGGTGACCGCGAGTTTCGACGCGCCCCCCGCCGCCGCCGAACTGCTGAGCGAGAACGGGCTAGACGCCGAGCCCGGCGAGCCGTTGATCGTGCGCCGGCTGGTCAAGGCGGACGGCGGCAGCCGCGCGTTCGTCAACGACCAGCCCGCCTCCGCGACCTTGCTCCGCGAACTCGGCGCGCGGCTGGTGGAGGTGCATGGCCAGCATGACGATCGCGGGCTGCTCAACCCGCGCGGGCACCGGGCGATGCTGGACGCGTTCGGGCGCGTCGACACCGCGCCGGTCGCGACCGCATGGCGGGCGTTGCGCGAGGCGCAGGGGGCGCTGGCGGCGGCGCGGGTGGAGATCGACGCGGCCGCGCGCGATCGCGACTGGCTGGAGCATAGTGTCGCCGAGCTGACCGCGCTCGCCCCCGAACCGGGCGAGGAGGAACAGCTCGCCGACCGCCGTCGCCAGACGCAACGCGCGGAAAAGGTCGCCGACGACCTCCAATCGGTCGAGTCGCTGCTCGAAGGACCGAACGGCGGTTTGTCGCAGCTACGCCAGGCCGCGCGCGCGCTGGAGCGGATCGCGGGCGACCACGCCTCGCTGGCCGAGGCGCTGGCGGCGGTGGACCGCGCGGTGATCGAGGGCGCGGTGGCGGAAGATCGGTTGCGCGAGGCGTCACGCGACCTGACCGTCGACTCGCGCCAGCAGGAGGCGGACGAGGCACGGCTGTTCGACCTGCGCGGAATGGCGCGAAAGCATCGCGTGCAGCCCGACCATCTCGCCTCGCTCACCGAGGAGTTGCGCGGCAAGCTGGAGCGACTGGAGGCGGGCGAGGACGGGCTGGGATTGCTGGAAACGCGCGTCGCGACCGCGCGTGCCGCTTACGACGGGGCGGCGGCAACGGTGAGCGAGGCGCGCGTCGCGGCGGCGGCACGGCTCGATACCGCGGTGGCCGGCGAACTCGCACCATTGAAGCTCGACTCGGCGCGCTTTCGCACCGTCATCGCCATCACGCCCGAGGACGCTTGGTCGGCAGCGGGCAAGGACCGTGTCGAGTTCGAGATCGCCACCAACCCCGGCGCGCCGTTCGCGGCCCTGACCAAGATCGCCAGCGGCGGCGAGCTGTCGCGCTTCATCCTCGCGCTCAAGGTCGCGCTGGCGGAGGAGGGCGCGGCGACGACGATGATCTTCGACGAGATCGACCGTGGCGTCGGCGGCGCGGTGGCGAGCGCGATCGGCGAGCGGCTGGCGCGGCTGGCGGAGCGAACGCAGCTGCTGGTGGTGACGCACAGCCCGCAAGTGGCGGCGCGCGGCATCGGCCACCTGCTGATCGCGAAAAGTCATGACGGCACCGTCACCCGCACCGGCGTGCGGCGGCTAAGCCAGGATGACCGCCGCGAGGAGATCGCGCGGATGCTGTCGGGCGCGAGCATCACGCCCGAAGCGCGCGCGCAGGCGGAACGGCTGCTGGAAACGGCCTAGTGCACGCCCGTCGCTCGCTCGATCCAGCGCGCGGCCGCGTCGGGAGTCTCCTTGTTCGCGTCGCGGTCGACCATGTAGTTGGCGCGCCGCATCACCTCGACCGGCACGCGCCCGACCAGCCCGCGCAGCGCGCCCGTGAACCGTGCGTCGCCAGCCCGCCTAGGCGAGACGAGTAGCACCGCGTCATAGCCGGGGATCGCGCGCTTCGGGTCGCCCAGCACCACCAGCCCATCCGCCGCGATCCGTCCGTCGCTGGAGAACGCGGTGATGACATCCGCGCGCCCGCTCGCCAGCGCACGGTACATGAAGGTCGGGCTGTACGGCGTCGCGGACCGGAAGCGGAGCGGATAGGCGCGCCGGATCGCCGCCCATTCGGCGCGGTCGAGGAACTCCAGATCCGCGCCCAACGCCATCCCCGGCGCGCGCGCGACCAGATCGTCCAGCGTCCGCACGCCCGTCCCAGAGCGCATCGCAAAAGCGTAGGCGTTCTCGAACCCGAGCGCGCCGAGCAGTCGCCCCCGGTGCGTCCGCGCCATCCAGTCGCCGATCGCACGCACCTGTTCGGGGCGCGGCGGTACGTCGGCGCGGTGCATCTGGCCGGTCCAGATCGTGCCTGCATAATCGACATAGACGTCGACATCGCCGCTCGACAGCGCGCCGAACGCGACCGCCGAGCCGAGGCCGTCGCGATACTCGACCTTGTACCCAGCGCGCTCCAGCCGGTGCCCGATCAGCCGCGCGAGGATGAACTGTTCGGAGAAGTTCTTGGCCCCGATCACCACCCGCCGCTCGCCGCCGCCCGCCAGCGGCGCGAGTGCGGCGAGCAGCGCGATCGCGACCGTCAGCAACGACCCCCAGACCAGCCACCGCCGCCGCTCCCGCAGTCCCCGCTCCGCCAGCCCGAGCAGCGCATCCGCCGCCAGCGCCAGCCCCGCCGCTGCCGCGCACCCGACCAGCACCAGCGCCCAATTCTGCGTCTGGAGCCCCGCGAAGATCAGGTCGCCCAGGCTCGGCTGGCCGACGGTGGTCGACAGCGTCGCCGCGCCGATCGTCCACACCGCCGCCGTCCTGACCCCCGCCATCACCACCGGCAGCGTGAGCGGGGCCTCGACCCACCAAAGCCTTTGCCGCGCGGTCATGCCGACCCCGTCCGCCGCCTCGATCACCGCCGCGTCGATGCCGGTCAGCCCCGCAACCGTGTTGCGCAGGATCGGCAGCACCGAATACAGCGTCAGCGCGAGCAGCGACGGCAGGAAGCCGAGCGCGGGCACGTGCGCGCCCACCGCTTGCCCAAGCCACAACAGCACCGGATAGAACAGCGCGAGCAGCGCCAGCGAGGGCACCGTCTGCACCAGGCTCGCCGCCGCCAGCGCCACCCGGGCCACGCCGGCGCGCCGCGCGGACCACAGTCCCAGCGGCAGACTGATCGCGATGCCCAGCGCCAGCGCCGCCGCCGCGAGCAGCAGGTGCTGCGCGAGCAGCGAGGGAACGCGCGCCAAAGCCTCGCTCATCGCGCCAACGCCGCCAGTCGCTCGGCCTGGCGTCGCGGCACCCGCACCAGCGCCTGCGCCCCATCGCCGCCGCCGCCCGCCAGCAGCTGCGCGGGGGTGGCATCCGCGACCACGCTGCCCGCCGCCATGACGAGTACGCGGTCGGCGAGCAGCAGCGCCTCCGCCATGTCGTGCGTGACCATCACCGTGGTCAGCCGCAACCGGTCGTGGAGCGCGCGGACGCGCTCGCCCAGCGCGTCGCGCGTCACCGGATCGAGCGCGCCGAACGGCTCGTCCATCAGCATCAGCCCCGGCGCGGCGGCGAGCGCGCGCGCGACGCCGACCCGCTGGCGCTGCCCGCCCGACAAGGTCTCGGGCCGCCGCACCGCCAAGTCGCGCGGCAGGTCGACCAGATCGAGCAGCTCGCCCACTCTGCTCCCGGAATTGCGCCCGAGCAGCCGGAGCGGCACCGCGATGTTCTCGCCCACGGTGAGATGCGGGAATAGACCGACATGCTGGAACACATAGCCGACGCGGCGTCGAAGCTGCGGCGCGGGGCCGCTCGCCACGTCATCGCCGTCCAGCAGCACGCGGCCCGCATCCGGCGCGACCAGCCGGTTGACGCATTTGAGCAGGGTCGACTTGCCCGACCCCGACGCGCCGACCAGTGCGACGAATGCGCCGCTCTCGATCCGCAACGTCACCGCGTCGACCGCGGCCGTGCCGCTATAACGCTTGGTCACGCCTTCAAAGGCGACCGTCGGACCGGATTGCGCTGGCATCGCCCGCGATGATGCGGGACAGGGGCGCGACCGACAAGGGAGCGTTCGCGTGAAATCCATCCTGATCACCGGCGGCGCTTCAGGGATCGGCCGCGCGACGGCGGCGCTGTTCGCGGACCGGGGCTGGCGCGTCGGGCTGGCGGATGTCGACGCGGCGACGCTGGCCGCGACCGCCGCGACGCTGCCCGCCGAGCGGACGCGCAGCTTCGTGATGGACGTGCGCGACCGCGCGGCGTGGGCGCGGGTGCTCGCCGAGTTCACCGCCGACAGCGCGGGCGCGCTCGACGCGTTGTTTAACAACGCGGGCATCGCGCTCGGCGGCGCGTTCGCGACGATCAGCGATGCGGATTTCGACCGGGTGGTGGCGATCAACTTCATCGGCGTCGCCAACGGCGCGCGGGCGGCGCATCCGTATCTGGCGAGGCGGCGCGGGTCGTGCCTGCTCAACACCGCGTCGGCGTCGGCGATCCACGGCACGGCGGGGCTGGCCACCTATTCGGCGACCAAGTTCGCGGTGCGCGCGCTGACGGAGGCGCTCGACGCGGAATGGGCGGCGGATGGCATCAAGGTGGCGAGCCTGCAGCCCGGCTTCATCGACACCCCGTTGCTGGCGCACGTCGTCCCGGGCAGCAATCGCACCGCGCGCGAGGGCGTGGTCGCGGCGGGGCTGGAGTTCACGCCGGTGGAGCGGGTCGCGGAGGCGGCGTGGGCGGCGGTGCATGGCACGCGGCTGCACTGGCCGGTGGGCAAGACCGCGCGCCGGCTGACGTTCGCGGCGCGCTGGATGCCCGCGCGGCTGCGGCGAGGGATGCGCGCGCAGCTGTTGGAGTGAGATTGTTCCTCCCCGCATCGCGGGGAGGGGGACCGTGCCCGCAGGGCGTGGTGGAGGGGCGGTGGCCGCAGACGGTACGCTCGGGGCAGCCGCCCCTCCACCACCGCTTCGCGGCGGTCCCCCTCGCCATGAATGGGGAGGAGCAAGGATAGCTAGTCGCCGACGATCGCGTCGATCGCGGTGGCGAGGTCGACATCGCGGTGGCTCAGCCCGCCCGCGTCGTGGGTGGTGAGCAGGATCTCGACCCGGTTGTAGATGTTGCTCCATTCGGGGTGATGGTCCGCCTTTTCCGCGATCAGCGCGACACGGGCCATGAAGCCGAACGCCTCCGCGAAGTCGGCGAACACCAATGTGCGGGTGATCGCGTCGCGCGCGTCGACGAAGTCCCAGTCGGGCAGCGCATCGAGTGCTTCCGCGCGTTCCGTCTCGCTCAACGCTTCGATCATGCCCGCTCCTTGCCGTGGTTCGCGGGCGCAGCGTAGGGCGGCGGGCGATGACCGGGCAAGCCCTCCGCTTCACCGACGTGACCTGCACGCGGGGCGCGCGCGTCGTGTGGGAAGGGGTGACGTTCGCGCTAGGCGCGGGCGACGCGGCGTTGGTGACGGGGCCGAACGGGGCGGGCAAGTCGACGCTGGTGCGCGTCGCTGCGGGCCTGCTCCGCGCGGAGGGGTCGGTCGAGGTAGAGGGCGAGCGCGCGTTGCTGACCGAAGCGGCGGCGCTCGACGGCGAGCGGACGCTGCGCGCGGCGCTGCGCTTCTGGGCGACGCTCGATGCGCGGCCGGAGCCGGAACGCCGGGTGGTAGCGGCGCTCGATGCGCTTGACCTTACGCCGATGGCAGAGGTGCCCGTGCGGCTGCTCTCCACCGGCCAGCGCCGCCGCGCCGCGCTGGCGCGGGTAGTGGCGAGCGAGGCGGGCGTATGGCTGCTGGATGAACCCGCGAACGGGCTGGACGCCGCGTCGGTGGCGCGGCTGGAGGACCTGCTCGCGACGCACCGGGCGGGAGGTGGCATAGGGTTGGTGGCGACGCACCTGCCGCTGGCGTTGCCGGGAGCGGTGAACATCGAACTGGGGTGCGCGGCATGATCTCAGCGTTGTTCCTCTCCCTGAAGGGGAGAGGGAAAGGCCCGCGAAGCGGGCCGAGGGTGAGGGCAGTCTCGCCATCGGGGACCCGTACCCGATTTCCCTCACCCTGCCCGGCTGCGCCGGGCTGTCCCTCTCCCCTTGAGGGAGAGGGACTACGATGCTGACACTTATCCTCCGCGACACCCGCCGCGCCTACGCTTCGGGCGGCGTCACGCTCGTCCTCGGCTTTTTCCTCCTCGCCGTGAGCCTGTTCCCGTTCGCGGTAGGCCCGGATGCGCGGTTGCTGGCGCGGATCGGCGGCGGGGTGATCTGGGCGGCGGCGTTGCTGGCGGCGTTGTTGCCGGTCGAGCGGCTGGTCGCGCCGGATCTGGAGGCGGGCGTGCTCGACCAACTGGCGGTGCGAGGGCAGAGCATGGCGGCGGTGGCGGCGGCGAAGATCGTCGCGCACTGGTTGAGTTTCGGCCCGCCGCTGATGGTGGCGACAGTGGTCGCGGCGGGGCTGCTCGACCTCGACGCGGCGACGCTGGCGCGCGTGGAGGCGGGGCTGGCGATCGGCACGCCGGGGCTGGCGGCACTGGCGGTCGCGACGGCGGCGCTGACGGCGGGGCTACGCGGCGGGAGCGCGGTGGCGGGGCTGGTGATGCTCCCGCTCGCGGTGCCGCTGCTGATCTTCGGCGCGGGCGCGGTGGAGAGCGGGCCGGCGGCGCTGAAGCTTCTCGGCGCGGTGAGCCTGCTGCTGATCGCGGGTGGGCCGGTGGTGGCGGGCGCGGCGATACGGACGGGGATGGAGTGATAAACTTCAGCCAAACTACCTTTATTGGTTTCGCCAACATCTAGGCGCCGCGCCGCGCACGAGTGAACGCATTATTCCTCGATTGTAGATTCCCGCATAGTTAAGGCGCAATTCTCCACAAGCCGTGATTGGAAAACCGCAATCATCACAAGGGGCCTCATTAGCTGGATCATGCAACTTAATGAGCCAAATCGTATTTCTGTCTAGCAGCTCTCTTGATTGGGTTGTAGGCGGCGGCATCTGTTCGCGTACATTCAATGCCACACCCTCACAGCTCTCCAAACCAGCAACTTCATCTCGGGCAACAAAGCCGTTCTGCTCATAACGAAACAGACGATAATCTTTGTGCTGCACGGCCACCCTTGCGGCCTGCTCCGGATGCTTACTGATTGGCAGATCGGCGAGACAGACCGCTCTCGGAACCACATCGTAGTGATCTTGCGAAAACAGAAGTAGCGCGGCCAAGGTCGTAAACGCGCTCAATCGTGACATCGTCCCAGTCATCGCGCGGTTATGCTCGCCATTAATTCTAGCGCAAGCACCATTACATGACCTTGATCGATCGTCGTTGAATCGACCACCGCGCCCAGATCGCGGTCGGTAGCACCAGTCCCCTCGCCTCCTCGCGCACCCCCAGCTCGCCCGCTTCGACCTCGCCCGGCAGGTCCGCGAACGCCTGTCGCAGCAGCTCGCCGATGCTGAGCGCGCTCATGCGGACCGCGTACACGGTGAGGAACAGGAAGCGGCTGCGCTCGTCGAGCAGGCGGCGGGCGTCGGCGACGAGGCCGGCGAGGTGTTCCTCCAGCCGCCACACCTCTCCCTCCGGCCCGCGACCATATTTCGGCGGATCGAGCAGGATGCCATCGTAGCGCCGCCCGCGCCGCACCTCGCGGGCGACGAACTTCGCCGCGTCGTCGACCAGCCAGCGGACCGGCGCGTCGGCAAGGCCGGACGCCTTTGCGTTCGCCTTGGCGGCGTCGACCGATTTCTTGGACGCGTCGACATGCACCACCCGCGCGCCGGCGGCGGCGAGCGCGAGGCTGCCGACGCCGGTATAGCCGAACAGGTTGAGGCAGGTGGGTAAATCCTCCCCCTCCGGGGGAGGGGGACCGTCGGGC
>JAABUQ010003560.1_pt1 | contig 28300 bp, 25 predicted proteins | sample 5560001 | NCBI WGS metagenome assembly JAABUQ01 (sample SAMN10711888, study PRJNA513371) | rock metagenome | isolation source: Antarctica rocks | place: Antarctica: Victoria Land, Finger Mt nord | collected 2015-12-18 | reverse complement strand
TTCCAGCGCGGCATGGGCATCAAGAATCTGAGCGTCATGGGCGCCGATCTGGAGGAGGCTTTCCTCGCCCTGACCGCGCACGACAAGGCCGACGCTGGCGCGTCTAGATCGGTTGAGCCGGATTCTTGCGCGCTTGAGGAGGTGAATCGGTGAGCATGCAGGTTATGACCAGGCCGTCCGGTATGCCGGTGGCGCCGGTGTCGCGAATGCTGCTGGCCTCCCTCAAGGCGCGGGCCCAGTTCTATCGACACAGTCCGCTGTTCCTGATGTTCTCGATGGTGCTGCCGCTAATGTTCTACGCGATCTTCGGCACAGTCTTTGCCCCAAAGAGCGGAGCCGCCGACTTTTTCGCTTATCTGCTCGGCTCGTATGGCGCCTACGCGGTGAGCAGCATCATGGTCTTCAACATTGGCATCGGCGTGGCGACCGCCCGGGCGCAGAAGATCGACGTGCTCCAGCGAGCCACTCCCCTACCGGGTTGGGTTGCCATTGCGAGCGAGATCTTCACCGCGATGGCGGTGGCGGTGGTGTCCCTGATCCCCCTCTTCATCTTCGGCGCTGCGTACGGCCACGTGCAGCTCTCGGCTGCTCGCTGGCTGCTGCTGCTGGTGAGCCTCGTTTTTGGCGCCCTGCCTGTGCTTGGACTGGGGCTGGCCATCGGCTACGGCGCCTCAGCCAACAATGCGCCGGCTCTGGCGAACCTGATCTACCTGCCGATGTCCGTCCTCTCTGGTCTCTTCATCCCGCTGACGATCATGCCTGACTGGATCCAGAGGATCGGCGTCTTGTTTCCGACCTATCACTACGGCCAGCTGGCCTGGAACTCCGTCGGTCAGGGCAAGGAGGATCCTCTCTGGGCGATCCTCTGGCTGATTGTGTGGGCAGCTGTGCTGTTCGGGATTGCCGCCCGCTTCTACCGCCGGGACCAGACGCGAAAGTTCGCCTGACGCTTTGGGCGGCCGCTGCAAACGGCGCTGGCCGACCCGGGTTGCAACAACCTGACCCTGGATCGGGTTGTATCCCGTGTGCTCAGACAGTTTCGCTTTGGCGTCATCGCTGAGAACGTCCTTGGTCGGCGTGAGCTGACCCGTGCCGCCCACGCTGTCGAGGCAGGCGGCTTCTCGACGCTACTGATCCGTGATCATTTCCTGCCCCAGCCGTTCGGTCATCAGCTGGCGCCGCTCAGCTCTCTCAGCTATGTGGCAGCCATCACCAGCACCCTGCGTGTGGGCAGCATGGTAATGGCCAACGACTACCGAAGCCCGGTTCTGCTGGCGAAGGAGGCAGCGACCATCGACGTCCTCTCGGAAGGCAGGTTTGAGCTGGGGCTGGGCACCGGCTTTTTGCAAGCCGAGTACCGCCAAGCGGACATTCCGTTCGAATCTCCGGGTGTTCGAGTGGGAAGGTTTGCTGAGGCGGTCCAGATCTACAAAGCCCTCCTCAGTGGAGCACCCGTCACATACTCTGGCGAGCACTATCGCCTTGAAGGCGTCCAGAACTTCCCTCAACCGGTGCAGAGGCCTAGGCCGCCGATTCTGGTCGGAGCCGGCGGTAAGCGAATGCTTGGCATCGCCGCCCGCGAAGCTGACAGCATAGGCTTGCTCTCACCTGCCATCACTGATGGGTTGCTGGTCGAGGATCCGACCAGCCGCCTGGCTGACGCGGTCGAGAAGCGGTTGCACTGGATCAAAGAAGCCGCCGGACCGCGCCTACCTCACATTGAGCTTGGCATGTTCATGACCCTGCTCCTTCGGGAAGATCGGCCCACGGCCGCCGAGGACCTGATCAGGCAGCGTGGCTGGCGCGGCGTCACCCCAGATCAAGTGCTTGCCATGCCGTCGGTTTTCATAGGTTCGCCCGCGGGGACAGTGGAGCTCATGCAGGAGCGCCGGGAGACTTATGGAATCACGTATTACGTGGTGGGACCGTCTGCACAGGCTGACGTCGCCCAGCTCATCGGCAGTCTGTAAGAGCCACCTGAAGCAGGGCGGCCCCTCTGCCCGGTGCCGAATGCCCCGAGGATCCGGCTCAAATTGCGGGTTCACCTGTCCGCCTGTCTGCCGCTTTCAGCGTTGAGCCTGGGTCTCAGAGCCTCCTGAGACGCAAACGACCGACCGCCTGCCCAGCCGTTTTCGGCCACGTTGAAGGCCACGAAGCGCAGGACGCTCATGTGTCCGGCGCTCTTCTTCGGCCTTGGGTTTTAGGAGGACCTCCGGCTCGCGGCTCGGCCGGTGGCCGTGCGGACGGACGTCGCCGTGGACCCCCTTTGGCGCGTTCCGGCCGCTGTCGGCCGGGCAGCTGCCCGGTTGGAAGCGGTGCTGGTCTTGCGCTGGGTGCGAGCCGCTGCGGTGCGGGTCGACGTGGGACGGCTCACCCTGGTCCGAACCGGAGGCTGGCTGGCGGCCTCGAAGCGGGCAAACGACCTGACCGCGTTGGCAAAGCCGCCGTTCATCAGTTCCAGAGTCCGATACGCGGCCTCACCGACCAGGTCGCGGCGCCGGGCCTGTGACCTCACCAGGCCGAGGCCCCGAAGTACGATCTGCGACGGGATGGTGCCGTCCACGAGAGCCGTCGTCGCGTTCGCCGCTCCGGCCACCAGCTGGGCAGCCTGACGCCGCGCCTGCCGAGCGCTGGGAGCGCCGATACGCTCCGGGCTCCTGGCGCTGCTGCGGGCCGTCCGGCGCGGGTGGGACGCCGCCTTGGTGGTCTCGGCAACTATGCCTGCTACGGTGTTCGCGGTCCGCTCCTGCAGGTGGCTTGTTTCTTCGTTCATTGAAGCTCCTTGGCGATGGATTGATTGACGCTATGCGTCATTGTAACGCATCTGACGCGATGCGTCAAACCTCGCTGGACACTCCCAACCTCTCCAGCAGCCGTTCGGCGTGTTCGCCGAAGAGGTCGTAGTGAGCTACGCGCCGCCGCTTCTCCGGCTGGATCCACTCTGGCCGGAGGCCGTAGCCGGCGCCCCATACCTGCAGCCGCGAGCGGAGCCCAATGACGTGCAGGAACGGCCTCTCCATGGCTATACCGCGGGCCGAAAGCGTGCCGTGATAGCGGTCAAAGTTGCGATGAACGGCAATGCCTCCTGTCTCCGCAAACTCGATCGCGGCCGCCAGTTCCCGGCGTTGGAAGTAGCGGACTTCCAGCCCCCCGGCGCGCCTCACCTGCGATCCGAACAGATCGGTCGGAAGGCGCACAAGAAGCAGGGCCTGTCGTGATGCTGCGGACCAAGCTGGAAGTCGCCATTCCGAATCCGCTGGGCAGCCTCGCTGACCCAGCCCCTGGCCATACCGGCGTCGGGTTCGATTTCGATGAGCTCACCCCGACGAAGGTCGCACAGCGCCAACCGGTAAGCGTCAAAGTGGCCTGGGAGCAGACCCTGCTCCAAGGCCAGCCCGTACAGCTGGAGCTGGATCGCGTAGGCCCGCCGCAGCCTTTGGTTCAGGTTGGCGTTCGTCTTGTAGTCGACGATCAGGGTGCGCCCCTCCACCTCACAAATCCGATCGGCGACCCCACGCAGGATCACCTCTCCAGCCGGCTCGCCGCTGTCCAGCCGCAAGGTGAAGTCAACCTCGGTCGCCAGCGTCCTGGCCCTCGCCAGCGGCTGCGCGGCGTACGCCAGCAGCATCTGCCGGCCCTCCGGCGGTCCCGAGTAGTGAGCGGTGATGTCACCGCCGGCGCTGTGCCAGGCGGCCAGCGCCTCGTGAACCGCCGCTCCGAGATTGAGGCCCCCGGCCCCCGAGGCCGCCGCTTGAGGCAGGAGCTCGTCCGGCGGACTAGGCACCTGCCAGACATGTTGGAAGCGGTAGCGAACCGGGCACAGCTCGAACTGGTGAAGCTGGGAGAAGCTCACCTTCAACCGCCGACGGGCATCCTCGTTGCTGGGTGCTGACCGGCCGGATGCCTCCAGCAACTCCAGGCGCTCGATCAGTGCCTCGACATTGACGGTGGCCTGTGCAGCGTGTGGGGCCGGCGTCAGCCCGCCGCCCAGCTGCAGCTGCTCAGCCGTTACAACCCGCGCTGCCGCCGGGTGCTCGAGGGCCCACTCCAAGAGCTCCCCAAAATGGTCGTCGGGGTCAAGCTCCCCCGTGATCTCCCCAGGGTGGCTCTCGCTGCGAGCGGCGCTGATGTAGACGGAGTCGCGAGCCCGGGTGAGCGCCACATAGACGGCGCGCCGCCTCTCGCGTGTGGTCAATCTCTTGACCGCGCTGTCTGGCCTGTGGACGTCATAGCGCGGATGGGGCTCGCCCTTCCACCTCTTCATCAGAAAGCCGAGCTGCTGATCGAAGAACAGCTGATCTCGGCTGCTCGGCTTCGGCGTACGCACGTTCAGAAGGAACACTGTGCCGAACTCCAGGCCCTTCGCCCCGTGAATCGTGAGAAGCCGGACGGCCTCCTCCGCCTCTGGCGGACTGGCTTCACTGAGGTCCCTGCCCGCCATCACGCGGTCTAGGTGGTTGACGAACCCTGCGATGCCGCCCAGCGTCTCCTCCTGTTCGTACCTGTTGGCCAGCTCGAAGACCTTGCGTATGTTGCGGAGAGAACGCGGACCTTCCCGGCGAGACCTCAGCTGGCAGTGGCGGAGGTAGCCTGACCCCTCCAGCAGCTGGTTCAACGCGTCAGCAACCGACAGCTGGTCCGACCGCCGGGCGAGCTCGCCCACCAACTCCAGGTTCCGTTCCAGGCGCGAAACGCACTCCACGGGGATCTCCGGCCAGCCCGCTCCCCGAGACTCATCAAGGCAGTCGCGCAGGCGCATGCCCCAGCGACCGAAGCGTCGCGACGCCAAGCAATACACGGCGGCATCATCAAGGCGGATGACCGGGCCCTGCAGCAGCCGGGCCAGCGCGCCGTCATGGAGAGGGTCCGCCACAAGCCTGACCAGCGCCAGCACGTCCTTGGTCTCCTCCCGATCGAAGAAGCCGGAGCCGCCGGCGGTGACGTAAGGGATGCCACGCCTGCGCAGCTCCTGCTCGAACTCCGGCGGGAGGTGGCGGGTCGAATAGGTGAGCAGCGCGATGTGCCGATACGACGCCCCCGATCGCACCAGCCGCTCGATCTCGGCGCCAACCAGTCGCGCCTCCTCCGCTGCGTCCCCGGCCATCATCACTGTCACGCATTGACCGCCCGCGGCCCTGGTCGCGATGAGGTCAGGCTCCGAGCCGAAGTCAGGGTCCCGACGGATGAAGTCGGTGGCACAGTCGAGTATCTCCTGACGAGAGCGGCGGTTGACAGTCAGCGGCAGCGGCCTGCCGGGTAATCCGGTTCGGATGTTCTCGATTTCGGCGTCGCGCCAGCCGTAGATCGATTGCTTGGCGTCCCCGACGACAGTGACGTTGCCAAAGCCCGGCGCAGCGAGCAGCTCGATCAGCTGCAGCTGGATGCCGTTGGTGTCCTGGAACTCGTCGATCAGGAGGTGGCGGAACCGCCGGCGACACCTGCCCTGGAACTCGGACCGGGCGCGAAGAGCGCGAATCGTCTTCAGGATCAGATCGTCGAAGTCCAGCCTGCCTGCCTCGCGCAGCCTGCGCTCATAGGCGCTGAAGAAAGTGTGGACCACCTCGATCGACTCCAGCTCGGCCTGGGCGGAATCGGGGCTGGGATGCTCCTGCCGCGCATGTGCCGCGTCGGCCAGGCGCCTGAACTCGCCAGGCGAGATGCCCCTCCCTTTCAGCTTCAGGGTGAAGTTGGGTGCTGCCTTGAGCAGCATCTCGAGGTCGTCCGCCTGCAGCTGCTTGAACTCCTGCTCCAACCCCGGCTCGGCTCCGCTTCGCAACTGGGCCTGAAGGCGGTCGAGCAGGAGACGCTGCCCGAGGTCGTCCAGGGTCCGCAGGTCACGGGGCAGGCCTATCAGGTAGGCGTGCTCCCGGATCAGCCGCCCACACAGCGCATGGAAAGTTCCGATCCAAGCCTCGTCCAGCGACTGCTCCAGCCGGCCCTGCAGTCGCTCCCGCAACTCCGCCGCAGCCGCATCGGTGAACGTCATGGTCAGGATGCTGTCAGGCCGCAGGCCCATCTCCTGAACGAGCCAGAGAAAGCGCTCCACAATCGTGAACGTCTTGCCCGTTCCGGGACCGGCAGCTATGAGCCAGGCGCCGTCCACCCCGGCCCGAGTGGCGGCCAGCTGTTCATGGGTCAGCTCTGAGTGCGGCAGCTGACCGATCATTCCGCCGGTCCCCTGCCATAGTGGCAGATCGTTGCGTGGGGGCAACCGCTGAAGGCGTTGAGGCAGGTGCCATAGACGTCGGCTCTGGGCCGCGGTTGGAAATCGCCTGAGCGGATCTGCTGGATGGCGCTCACCACTGTCGCCCTGCCCTGGCTCAGGTCCTCTTCGGTCAGAAGCCTGTGCTGCCACGCCTTGGGCCCGGCCAGTCGTTCGCCGACAGCGAACATGGCCTGGCTGATCTCCTTGTACTTGCTCTTGTACTCCTTCGGGTACCACAAGGAGAGGTAGCGAGGATTGAAGGCAAGCGGCCGGCCTTCTTCGTCCACACCTTCCCGACAGGCGAGGTAATAGAGCAGAAGCTGGACGTCGACTGGATCGTCTCCGAAGCACTCCCTGTACTTGGATTGGGCGCCGTACGCCTTGCCCGATTTGTAATCGATCACCTCGCAGGTGCCGTCGCCGAGGTCGTTGACGCGGTCGATCTTGCCGTGGATCTCAGCGCCCTCGAGCTGCAGGACAAAACGCTTCTCTACCGCCAGTGTGTGCCGCCGCGGCAGCGGTTGGCTGCCGAACACCACAAACTCGATGTAGTTGCGCAGGATGCGATGCACGAGCTGCTCTTCGCGCTTGCGGTCCAAGACGCCTTCCTGCTGGTCCAGATAGGATCCCAACCGCTCCTCGTAGATGGCGCGCAACAGGTTCCCCTTGTCCTGGAAGGTGCCGCCGCGCCATTCATCCTCGCGGCGGTGGAACTCCTCGAGCACATCGTGGATGAAGCCACCGCGGGACAGCTCCACCCCGCGTAGGGGTTTGGCGAGGCCGGGATGCTGATTGAACCAGTACAGGCGAGGGCACTTGATGTAGTCGTTGATGGCGGTGGCCGAAAAACTCGCCGGCGCCACATGCCCGGGACGGACCAGCTCCGGTTGGAACGGCTGACCGGCCTCAGCGTCGCCGAGGAAGGCTGTGTCCGCGCCGAGAGTCCTAAGCCGGTCCGCCTGCTGCTCGGTCAGAGCCAGTCCTGTCAGCAGCGTCTCAGCCTCGGTCAGGCTGAGGACTGCTTCCGGATCCACGCCGATGCCGCTACGCGACAGCTCGCAGCGTGGAGCCTCGCCGAGGGCAGGTTCCAGAAACGACGACGGTGCCACGGGCTGGCTGTACTCATCGGCATAGGTGACGTACAGTCGCCGGCTGGCGCGGGTCAGGCCCACGTAAGCCAGCCTGCCTTCTTCGGCCACGTGCTCCTCGGCGCTGGCCGGCCAGCTGGGAATAAAGCCCCTCAACTCAGCGGCCAGCCAGGCCTGATCCTCCTCCTCGAGGACGGGGTTCGGCCGAGCTGCAAGCGGAAAGATGCCCTCGCCGAAGCCTGACAGGAAGACCACCGCAAACTCGAGTCCCTTCGCCTGATGCACTGTCAGGATCTGGACCCCCGACCGGCTCGGCGCGGCGGGCTCCACATCGTCCACAGCTCGAGCCAGCAGGCTTTCCAGCCGCGCAGCGACGTCGGACAGCAAAGGCGGCCGGCCGTGGAGTCGCTGCCAGGCCCCTTCCAGATCCGCCAGTGCGGTGAGTGCCGCGTTCAGGGCAGCCAGTGACGCAGCGGGCTCCACATCGGGCCCAGCTCCCGCGGCGAGCAAGAGCCTCTGCATGACGCCGGCTTCCATGAGCAACCAGTAAGCGAGCGCGCGCAGTGGTAGGTGGCGCGCTTTGCGGGCGCCGAGGTAATAGGTGGTCACCGCTCGGTGCAGAGCCTCCAGCTCAATGTCTGAGAGATAGCCGGCCGGCGCGGGCACCTTGATCTCGACGGCTGCCGCGTGGCCGTCGAGCCCCGGGTCGGCAGGTGTGTCGGCGGCCAGCCGGGAGCCGTCGGCAGGGAAGTCCGGCAGAGTCGCATCGGTCGGCGGGTCAGGGGTAGAACCGGTCGGAGTGCCCGGGGCGGGGCCGAGCGGAGCCTCTGCGGGCCTCGGTCCGCCGGCTTCCCACGGCAGTGGATAGCGAAGCGCGTCCAGCTCGTGGAGCCAGTACATCAGGCGCTTCACCAGGCGCGGGAGCGGTTTCCCCTGCTCCAAACACTCCTGACGCAGCCGGCTAGCGGTCGCCGCCGGTACACCGCTCAACGGGGAGGCGACAACTGCCGCCAACGAGTCGGGTTCGTCAGGGGCGTTCAACGCGCCCAGCATGGTCAGCAGAAAGCGCACTACCTCGTTGCTGACAAAGCCATCTGCGCCGCGAACCTCCGAGGGCAGGTGGAGAGCGCGCAGAGCCTCCTCAAAGGGCGCCGCGTTCTGAAGAGTCGAGCGGAGAAGGATGGCGAAGTCGCCCGGTCGGAGGGTGGAATCGGCCAGCAGGAGCTGGCGGATCTCGCGGGCGACGAAGAAGGCTTCGTCGATGGCGTTGGCCTCCCTGGCCACGGTCACGCAGTCAGTCGCTGAGCTCGCAGTCGCGCTCTGGAACTGGCGCTCGGGCGCTCCCGGCTGCGTCGCCCGCAGCAGCCGGCTTGCAACCAAGAGCGCTTCAGGCGGGCAGCGATGGCTCAGGTTCAGCTCCAGCAGTCGGCCGCCGTAGACCGCCGGGAACCTACGCGTCAAGAGGTCTGGCACCGCGCCCCGGAAGCGATAGATCGACTGATCTGGGTCTCCGGCGACAAGCAGCCGGGGTCGGCTGGCGGGTGGGACCAGAAGAGTCAGCAGGGCAAACTGCGCAGGGTCCACATCCTGGAACTCGTCGACCAGCACGAAGCGGAATTTGTGGCGAAGCCGCTCGCAAAGCTCGGGCCGGCGTTCCAACAGATCGATGGCATCCGCGATGAGATCGCGAAAGTCCTCCAGCCCGACCGCCTCACACCGCTGCTGATAGGCGCTGTAGGCGGCTGACAGCGCCTGCACCCGCTCGGAGCCGCTGGTGAGAGCGGCGAGCCGGAACTCGCGATGGCCCACGCGGTTCTGCTTGAGCATGGCGACGAAGCCCAGGGCGTCCTGGGCGAAACTGTCGGTCCGGGCGACGGCCGAGAGGCCGCCCAGCTCGGCTTCCGGCATGCCTGTCAACGCCGCCTGCATTGACAGCCACTCCTGGAACCCGTTCAGCAGGAGCCTCTCGGAACGTGGCTCCTGCTCGCGAAGCAGGCGGGCGCAGAAGCTGTGAAACGTGCTGATCCAGGCCTCCGGATAGGAGTCGACCAGCCGCTCGTCGATGCGGCGCGCCAGCTCCTCCGCCGCCGCCTTGGAGAAGGTCAGAACCAGGATCTCGCCGCGCGTGGCCCGACCTGAGCTGATCAGGCTTTGGTAGAGGTCGACCAGGGCCTTGGTCTTCCCGGCGCCGGGCCCGGCGATCAGCCGGACTGGTCCCTCGAATTCAGTGGCGGACAGGGCGCTAGCGAACATGTGTTCCTAATTATGAGGCCGGAAGTTCAAGCCGTCCATTGTTAAGGAGGTCAAGCAGCCGTACCTAGTCCATGGGCTGGACGCTCACAATTCGGGGGTGGCCCTTCGCCTGAAGAAGCAGTATGCCCCGCCGGTCAGCCGGGTTCAGGTTCGGCGCAGCCAGCTCAGCGACAGCCTCGGCTGGATGCGCCGGGACGTCGTGCGGCGGCTGCTTCCCTTCGCCGCGGTAGTCGTGACTCTCTGGCTGCTGCTCCGACCCCGCTGGCTGGGGCTGAGCTTGGGCGCCCCGGAGATACAGCTGGCGGTCGGCGCGGTCGGCGCGGTACTGCTCTTCTTCGGCGGCGCTGCGGTGCAGCTGGGTCTGAGCCGGCGCCGCCGGGCTCTGGCGGTTCCGGGCTCAGGCGCGGATCTATGGGTGCAGGCGGGCTACTACCTCCTGCTCAATGCGCCGCTCGAGGAGGCTGTCTTCCGGGGCCTGCTCCAGGGCGCGCTCACCGCGCTCGCCGGCCCGGCTCTGGGCCTGTCGGCAGGCACTGCCGCATACGTGCTGTATCACCGGTTGGGCGGCTGGGCGTGGCAGGACGTCGCGGCGACCACCCTGGTCGGAATGCCCCTGGCGCTCCTCTACTGGCTGCTGCCCGGACCACCCTCTCTCGTGGCGGTAAGCCTCGCACACGCCGGCGCCACCTGCGGATTCCTGGGCCCGGGGCCTTGGCTCCTCTGGCGACTGAGACTTCTCGCCTAGGGTCCTGCGCCCAGACGCTCGTTGAGTAGATTGTGGCAGCCCGAGGGCGCCGGTCCGGGCAGCGAGGCCAAGGAAAGGGTGGAAACTAGGAGGAGCGCACTTCCGGCCGGGGCCCCGCAAGCGGGGGCGTGCGACGACGGGCCGGGCCCCATTTCCGGGGTCCCCGCGAAGCTTGCTTCGTGGGATGGGTTGACGCTGGCATCGGTGTCCGGAGCCGCAATATGCCAACGAATTTCTGACGCGGGACACTAAGGCGCCTCCGGCAGCTGGCCTCCGGTCAGCTGGGCCTGGCTCTCGCCGGATTGGCAACCGGGCTGGTCAGCTTCGACAGCTCCATCCTCACTCTGGCCCTGCCGGCCATCGGTCAGGAATTCCACGCAGGTGTTCCCACGCTGGCCACTGTGGGGGCGCTCCTGGCCGCGGGATCTCTCCTGGGCCTACCGCTGGCGGTGAGCGCCGACCGCTTCGGCCGGCGTCGCGTGTTAGTGGCCGGCGTGGCAGGTTTCTCGCTGGCGAACCTCCTCAGCGCAGCGGCCCCCGGCCTGTCCTGGCTGGCCGCCAGCCGGCTCCTGGCAGTCGCCCTCGAGACCGCCGTGGCGGGGACCGCGGCGGCATACGCCGTCGAGCAGGCGCCGGCCTGCGGCCGCGGCACCGCGCTGTCATTCCTGGCGGTCGCGGGCGGCGCCGGGGCGGGGCTGAGCGTGGTTCTCTATCCCTTCCTGGCGCCGAACTGGCGGCTTCTCTACGCCATGGGCGCCGCCGGGCTGCTGGCGCTGCCCCTGCTTCTGCGCCGGCTGCCTGAGAGCCGCGCCTGGCGCAGATTGGAAGCTGCGTCCGGGGGCCTGCGCGTGCTGTTGGAACCGCCCTGGCGGCGCCGAGTGGCACTCTTCGCGCTCGCCACTGCGCTCGGAGAAGCGTTCTTCGGCCCGGCCAACCTGCTGCTCGCGCTCTTCGGACAGCGCGAGCTCCACCTGGGCACCACGGTAATCAGTCTGGTCTTCGTCGCGGCCGGGCTGGGCTCACTCCCTGGGTTTGCCGCAGGCTCGTGGTTGGCGGCGAAGGGGTATCGCCGGCTGCCGGCGGTGGGGCTGGCTTTCGCCGCCGCCCTCACAGCCGGTTTGAGCTTCGCCGGCCGACCAGGTCTCTATCTGGCGGGCGACCTGCTCTGGACACTGCTCGCCGGTGCCAACGTGGCGATTGCCGGAGCTTGGCTGGGCGAGTTGTTCCCCACCCGAGCTCGGGCCACCGCGGACACCACCGCAGCCGTTGCGGCCGCCGCCGGGGGCGCGGCCGGTCTGCTCCTGGTTGGCCTTCTCGAGCCTCAGCTCGGCCTGGGCCGAAGCCTGCTGCTGATGATGGCGGGCGGAGCCGGCGGAGCGCTGCTGCTCCTGCTCCTGCCGGGCACCTCCGGCGGACGACTGCCTGAGTGACAGCACCCCGGGCGCTGTCCGCTCGGACGAATGTGTAAACTCCCTGCAGGGCACCGGCCAGCCTGATCTCAGGCGCTCGGCGCGAGGCGTGCCCGGGAAACGACTTGATCCCATCTTTCTCCTCGGCCACTGACGTGGCTGGCGCTCCAGCCCCCACCTTGCCGCGCGTCTGCGCTCATCGATCCGGGTCGGGGGCGGCGAGTTTCAGCCTATGAGCACACCAAACCCCGGCGACATCCTGCCTCTCTGGGACCCCGATCTGCCAGGCGAGGTGATCAAGACAGGACGCCTGGGCATCCGCATCCGGCCCGGCAGCCCTGCCGCTCAGAAGCTGGAGTTCATCCCGGGCGGCCCCGAGTGGCTGCGCCAAGTGCTGGAGGAACACCGCGAGATCGACGGCACCTACACGGTCAGCAAGGCCGACCGGCCGTTGGACTTCATAGGCCAGGTGGACCAGACGCTGATCACCGGCCGCCTGGGCCGCACTCAACGCGGTCTCGCGCTCGAGATCACCGAGATGCAGCAGCTGGAGAAGGAGTTCGAGATCGAGAAGGCTCGTCTCAACCTCCGCTACTCCGAGCTGGCGCTGGTCCAGGAGTGGGACGGCGAGCTGGAGGCGCTCACCTCGTTCGTGCTGCGAGAGAAGGCCAAGACCCTGCCCATCCTCGACTCAACCCTGCGCTTCATCGAGCATCTGCGCGACTTCCGCGAACACCTGGCGGAGGCCACCATCCGCCGCTTCGAGGCCACCGAGCAGTGGATCGAATGCCCCCGCTGCGAGAACCGGGCGCCGATCTCGCTGGGCATTCAATGTCCTGAATGCGGCGAGGATATGCGTGGCGGCGAGTACGTCCGAGCGGCGCTACAGCTGGTCGACGGCACAGACGCCCGCATCTACCGCGGCATCGACTCGCTGACGGTTCGCTCGCCCAGCTTTCCTGAATACCGCGGCATGACACTTGACCGCGCCAGCGGCAACACGCTCACCGTCTCCTTCCGCCGCTACGACCCGCTGCCTGACGAGGGAGTGGTGCTGCCGACGGCGAGTGTGGAGATGTTCGAAGCGCAGCGTTCGGTGATCCGGCAGCTGATGATCGGCTCGCCTCGCACCGGTGCCCTCGGCGCCCAGCTCGCCGATCCCGGCTGGCTCGGGATCCCGCCCCGCGTTTCCCTGGACGGCAAGCGTGCCGCGCACCTGCCTCAACCCAACGACGAGCAGTCGGAAGCGGTGAGCCGCGTGATGGGCATGCGGCCGGGCCAGATGTATTTGATCCAGGGACCACCGGGCACCGGCAAGACGACAGCCATCGTGGAGTCGATCCGCCGCATCCTGAGCCGCAACAACGAGGCCTCGATCCTGCTCTCGTCGCACTCCAACGATGCTGTGGACACCGGCCAGGAGCGCCTGCTCGGCTTCAGTCACGTCCGCCAGGTCCGCATCGCCGAGCCTGGCAAGGTGCCGCGACGGCTGCGCCATACGCTGGTCGACGGCGACGACCTGGAGCCGTTCAACCTGGTGGCGGGCACCGTTAACCGGCTTGCCATCGACTCGCGTCTGCGCTTCCGGGTCTTCGACTGGGTGATCCTCGATGAGGCCAACAAGGTGCGCGCCAACGAGGCGCTGTCACTGCTGCCGCTCGCCAAGCGCTGGGTGATGATCGGCGACATGAACCAGCTGCCGCCGGTCATGGAGGAGGCGGCGATCGGCTTCGAGATCAGGAGTCCGCTGGACGAGCTTGTGCGGGACTCCAGCTTTTACGGCTGGGCTTGGGACGAATCGCCGGCGGGAGCGAAGATCATGCTGCCCCGCCAGTACCGCATGCGGGAACCCATCGGCCGGGTGGTCTCCGATCTGTTCTACGAAGGCAAGCTGATCCACGAATCGCCGCACCAGCGGATGCCGCTGCCCTGGCCGTTTGATCGGGAACTGGTCTGGGTTGATACGGGCGCCCAGGACGAGTACCGCGACGCCCAGCGTTCAGTGGCGAACGAGTTCGAGGTGGCGCTCTGCAAGGACATCACCTCGATCATCCGGCGCCGCGTGCGCAAGTCGCGCCTAGCAGTCATAGCCATGTACTCCTCGCAGGTGAACCGGCTCGTCTCCGCCCTGAAGGGCATAGTGCCGCCAGACGACATCGAATCCGTCGACGCCTTCGAGGGCCGTGAGTCCGACGCGGTGATCCTCTCGTTGGTCCGCTCCAACGATCGCTCGGCGATCGGATTCCTGAACGACCCCAACCGCGTCAACGTCGCCATCTCCCGGGCCAAGAAGCTGCTGGTGGTGGTGGGCGACTCCAAGACTGTCATCGGCGGCGCGCCTGAGCTGTTCGGTCCGCTTTTCGAGCACGCCAAGGAGGAGGGCTTGGTAGCGGGAGTGGGCGCTGTGGTCACCGCCTGCCAGCGGGTCGGAGTCCGCTCCCAAGTCCAGCGGCTGTCGCGCCCTCGCCGCGGCGAGCGCGGGCGGAATCGGCGGCGACGGCGCGGTTCGGACGGCCGGGGGCCGCAGGCCACGCCGTCCGAGCAGGCAGTTACCAGCGCGGAGACGGCCGAGCCGCAGCCGGCAGAAGAGGTCGCTCTCGCACCGGCCGGTCAGGACGAGCGGGCCCGCCCGGACGGATCCGAGCCCACCGCGGCTGCTGAGCAGTCCCCGGCAGTTGCTCAGACGGACCTCGCCGACAAGTCTGCCGGCGGTGCCTCAGACCAGACGGCCGACCATGCCCCTGCTGGCGGAGCCGCAGCCAGGAACGGGCGTGGGGGCCGCCGGCGCCGACCCCGACGGGGGACAGTGCCGGATCAACAGCGTGGCGCCGAAGCTGCCGTTGCGCGCAACGGCTCCCGCCCCCAGGGGCCGGAATCCGGAGACCCGGCCCAGGCGGCGGCCGAGGGGGAGCGGGGCGGTCAGGGACCCGGCTCCCATGACGGCGCAGAGGAGCGGCCGACAGCTGTCGAGCTCGTCCAGCTGCCCCTTGACACCCGCGCCAGCACAACGCGACCGGTAGGGCTGAAGCCCAAGGCCATTCGAGAGATCCTGGCGGCCGCGCAAGAGCAGGGTGGCCTGGCCGTTGTCCGCCGCCGGGAACCAGTCCGATCGCGCCGGAGACGCCCCTCACCAGAGGGAGCCAACGGCCAACCGAACGGTGAGGAGGTCACCCCGAAGCGGGACGAGAGCGGGCCCGCCCGGGCTGGCGCCAGGCGGAGTAGCAAAGGCTTGACGGAGCCGGCCGCTGCCCCTGAACAGGCAGCCTTGAAGGAGACCTCCGCCAAGCGCCAAGCGACTGCCAAGCGACCACCCGCTGAGAAGGTCCCGCGGAACGCGGCGGAAGCCGGCGCACAGCCGGCTTCGAAGCGCCGGCGGACCGCCGCGGGCCAGACGCCGCTGAACCTTGACGTGAGCCAAGCGGGGAATAACCCTCCGGCCAGGCCCTGAGCTGGCGCCCCGTCGGCAAGGGTGCACGCCGCTATCCTCCAGGGATGGCTCCGAGGCGGCGCCCCGGCCTGGCAGAGCGGTGGGAGGCGCTTTCAACAGCCGTCCAAATTGCCATCTCCTTCCCACCGCTGGCCATCCTGCTCTTCGCTGCCAATCTCGGTCCCTTCAATCAACCGCTGTGGCGCTCGATCCTCTACGGGATTCTGGAGGGCGGAGTGCTGACAGGGCTGCTGCTGGCCGCGACGGCCAGCGAGCGGGCCAAGCGGCGGAACCCAGAAGAGGGAAGCAACCAGCCGCGCTGAGTCGTACGATGCGCTGACAATAACGGCTGATTCATCAGTAGGAGAGGGGGCATGTTTCTAGCCTTTCATCAGGTCCTGAACCCGGCCGGCAACCTGCTGCTCACCACGCTGCTGGCGCTGGTTCCAGTGGTTTTGCTTCTGCTGCTGCTGGCGGTTTTCCGGATCACCGCCTGGCTCGCCGTGATCATCGGCTCCGCCGTCACGCTGCTCTTGGGCCTCCTCTTTTGGCAGGCTCCGCTGGACGGCTCGCTGCGCGCCTACGTGCTCGGCAGCGCAACCGGGCTCTGGGCTGTCAACTGGATCACCTTCTGGGGGGTGATGATCTTCAACACGCTGGTCCTTACAGGTCTGTTCGAGAGTTTCAAGCGCTGGCTGCTGGTCCAAGCGACGGCGGACATCCGGGTCCAAACGCTGCTGCTGGCCTGGGCCTTCGGCGCATTGCTGGAGGGACTTGTGGGCTTCGGCTACCCGTGGGCGGTGGTGGCGCCCATCCTGATCGCCTTTGGCATCGCGGAACTTGACGCCATCCGCGTGGCGGCCATCGCAAACAACGCGCCTGTCTCGTATGGCGCGCTGGGCGCGCCCATCATCGGCCTGGCCGCTGTCACCCAGCTCAACCTGTTCGAGCTCTCGGCCTCGATCGGAAAGATAGTCGCTGTGCTGGCCCTGCTGCCGCCCTGGGTGCTGATCTTCTTAGTCAGCGGCTGGAGGGGCATTCGGACGGGCTGGCCGCTGGCGATCGTCGGCTCGCTGTCCTACATCGCCGGTCAGTTCCCCACCTCGCAGTTCCTGGGACCTTACCTGCCTGACATCGTCGGCTCGCTCGTCTGCTTTGCTGTGCTGCTGGTCTTCATCAAGGTCTGGCAGCCGAAGGAGACGCTCGGCTTTGGCGGCGTGCCGGTCAGCCCTGAGGCGCAGAGGCGTGCTGAGGCGCTGACGCCCGCTGTGCCTGCCGGCGAGCATGCGCCCCTGGCTGAGGTCGCCAACCGGCCCCAGACCCGGAGGGACCTCTGGCTGGGCCTGGCGCCGTTCATCATCCTGGTGATCGTGGTGGTGCTCTGGACGGGACCCTGGTCCCCGCTGCCCAAATACATGCCCTTCAAGGCATCGGCCGGCTTCCTCTCCTCCATCAGCGGCAAGGCTGGTTCAGTGGCCTTCAGCTGGGCGCCGGGCGTCGCCGGCACTGCCATCTTCGTCGCCTGGCTGCTGATCCTCGTGCTGCTCGCGGTGACAGTCAAGCCCAACTTCCGTCAACTGCTGCCAGGCGTTCTGGCCCGCAGCTGGAAGCAGATGTGGGGTGCCTTCCTGGTCGCCTTCTTCATCTTCGGCCTGGCCAACGTCTTCAACTACTCGGGAATGGGGAACTCCATGGCCTATGGCTTCTCGAAGATCGGGCCTGCCTACATCCTGATAGTGGCGGTGGTCGGCTGGATCGGCGTCGCGCTCTCCGGCAGCAACACCTCCACCAACGCGCTGTTCGGCGCCTTCCAGAAAACCGTCGGCCAGCTGCTGGGCTTTCCGGCGCTGCTTCTGCCGTCGCTCAACTCGGTGGGTGCTGAGGTGGGCAAGCCGGTCGCCCCGCAGACCTGCAGCGTCGGTGTGGCGACGACCAGCTATGTCCGCAACGAGGGCGCAGCGATCAGGCACAACATGGGCTGGACGCTGGTCCTGCTCGCCTACCTCATCCTGATCGGCGTGCTGTTCTACGTCTTCTTCCCGGGCACGATGCAACCCCACTGACGCCGCGGCGCAGGCGCGCCGTCGCATTTCTCGACGGCAGGCTCCGATAGCCTCAGCAGCGCGCCATGATGTCCCGCTCTCCAGCCGCCGGCCCGCTCCAGGCTGTGATCCGGATCGGCGCCGGCCTCTTCTGGCTCTACTTCGCGTCCCGAGCCTGGAGCGGCGTCGGTTGGATGCAGCCGCTCATGGTCCAGTCGGCGGTTCAGAACCCGATCCCGGGCCTGCACGAACTGCTGCTGCAGGTGGTGGTGCCCCACTGGTTCGGCTTTGCCCTGGCCTTTGCAGTCGCTGAGTCCCTGGCCGGCTTGCTCTTGCTGCTCGGACTTCTGAGCCGTTGGGCCGCCTGGCTGGGAGTGCTCCTGGCCGCGACATTGGCGGTCACCGTCGCCTTCTTGGAGCCCGATCTGGGGCGCCGCTGGCTCTTCTATCTGGCTGTGCTCGTCAACCTGGCTTGCGTGGTGGGCGGATCGGGAGCGCTGGCCGGCGAGCGGCTGAAGGGCGTCCCCCGCTGGCTCCGTAACTGAGCCGACTGTTCGGGCGGGACCGGGCGCAGCAGTGAGCCTCCGATAGATTGAGCGGCATGCGGCAGGCGACACATCTTGCTCTTGCCTGGGCAGTGACGTTCGACGGCGTCCACCTCTACTGGTTGCTCGGCGGACAGGCGGCCCTACCAAGCGGAGAATTGCTGTTCGCCAAACAAACCGCTTCTCGTGATCGACATCCTGGCCGTGCCCATGTGCCTGGCGGCAGCGGGCCTGGCGCTCGCGATGGGCCGTGCCCCGGGACGGCCAGTGCGACGGTGGCTGCCGTTTGCCGCGGCGGCCGTCTCGGTGCTGCTGCTGCTGCATGCCCTGTCCGCAGTGCCTGACTGGATTCTGCTGGCCCTTAAACGGCGAGCTGCGCCGGGGCCACTGGAAGCCTTCGATCTCTTCGTCTACGAGCCCTGGTTCCTGGTGGGCGGTCTGCTCTTTGGCGTAGCCGGCCTGCTCCGTTGCCGCCCACCGCGGCCGGAAGCCCGGGCTGGCAGTGCCACACGGGCGCGGGAGAAATCGAGCTAGAGGTGCGGCCGGGAACCCGGCCGAGAGATTGGGTGGCCAGGTGGGTCAGATCCAAGGAGCCGACGAGCACCGCAGTGAGCGTATTCGGAATACGCGCAGCGAGGAGCGCAGGAGGCGACGCCGGAGATGGCCCGCGTGGGCGCCCAAGATGCGTACGGGCTTTTCGGCCGCACCTCTAGAGCAGACCGGCTGCCGCCAGCAGCTCCCGCAGTTGCTCTTCGGGCACATCACAGCCGCTGGCACGCGCATACAGGAGCAGAGAGGCCACACGACCTGGGTTAACCCGGGCCCGCCGGGCAAGGTACTCGTAGTCGAGGTCGCCCGCCTCGATCACCGCCAGTGCGTCGAACCAATGACGGGGAGTGTGCTCCTTGTGCGCCAGCGCCTTGATCACCACCAGATCCTCCGGCGGTATGGCGGGCAGCTCGCGATCCCGGACGTCGATCGGCCGGCGGCGCCGGCGCATCTCCTCATCGAAGGTGATCCCGCCCGTGGACTCGAAGATGAGGTCGACCATCACGTCGCCCCAAAAAGCCTTGTAGAGCCACTCCTCGTCCGTCCGCTCGGTGCGAAAGCCGGCTTGGTCCAGCGCCGCCAAGCCGCTGACAGCGCCCCGGTGGCTGACGAAGAGGTCGACGTCATGTGTGTGGCGGAGGCGGCCGACGGCGGCCGAGGCCAGTCCGCCCATCACCGCGTAGTCGATGCCGACCTTGTCGAGCACGTCAGCCGCACGGAGAAGGACTGCCTCCATCTGCAGGTGTTCCCGCTCCTCCCGCTCTCCTGTCACCGCCTCAGAGCCCACACATCGTCTCTCCTCATTCGCCCAAGCTGGGACCAACCGGCCATCACTTATGGAAAAGGCTATCGATCCCAGCCGGTCTAATCGCCTGGAGCCGCCCCAACGTGGGACTGAGCTGGCCGGTGGCTGGGCACCTTCGCCGGCGCTCTCAGCGCCGGGCCGGCAGCGAGTGAGCCGACAGAAAGCGCCAGACGACCTCGCGGGGATCCTGACCGCCAATGCTCGGCGGCAGGCCGTGGCCACCGCCATCCCAGCGGTAGTGCTCGACTGTGCTGCCGGCGCGGCAGCCCTCCCAGCGCAGGCCCGTGACAGCATCCGATTGGAGGAACGTCACAGGCTGGGGATGGCAGCCGTCTCGCATCGCCCAAGCCGCCAGCCACCGCGGGATCGACCAGAGCCAGAACTCGCCCTGCTGTCGCCCAACGCCGGGATAGGGCACGATGCCGTCCTCCGTACCGTGTATCTCCAACACGGGCAGCGGCCGGGCGGGGTTGCATCCGGGCTGAACCGTGTCGGCGTAGTAGTTGCCACTCATCGGCGCCGACGCAGCCAACTTGTCGGCCGCATAGCAGGCCATCATCTCGGTCATGCCGCCGCCATCTGAGAAGCCGGTGACGTATATCCGAGCCGGGTCCACGCACGCATGCGCCTTCACAGCAGCCAGGACCGCGAGGGCATAGCCAAGATCGTCGACGCCATAGTCAAGGGGCCTGGCGTTGCCCCAGGCGCTGACGCCGTTGTCCAAATGGACGGCTTCCAAGTAGGCGACGAGGAAGTCGTGGTGATCGGCGAGCGGGGAGAAACCGGAACCGGCATCATCCCCGGCGGCGGTGCCGCCCGCACCGTGGAACTCGAGAACCAGCGGCTGCGGTTGACTCGGCAGGTATCCCTGCGGGAGGTGAAGCCGGTAGCGGCGGCTGACCCGACCCTCGGCGGTTGCCGGCTTCGCCGGAACGGCCAGCTCAACGCTCTGGCCCTCGGCGGCCGGCGGCAGCAGTCCGCACCCGCTCGCCGGGACGGCGACGCGGTGAGGCGGCGATGGTGAGTATTGCGCCTGGTTCGAGGAGCAACCAGCCAGCGCGACTGAAACGAGCAGGAGAGGCAGGCGCCAGACCATTCGATCCAGTCTGAGGGGTGGCGTGGGCCAGAGTCGCTTGCGGATCCTGCCGGCCGCGATTCGAGGTCGGCCTGGACGGCGCCGAAGGCTCCTCAGCCTGCGTCAGGCGCCGGAAATGAGGCTTGGCTCATTGAAGAGCCGGCATCACCTCTTTGGCGATCAGTTCCAGCGCTTCACGGTCGTCAAGTAGCAGGGTCTGGAAGCAGAACTCCTGCACGCCTGCTCGGGCGAAGGGGCGCAGCTGCGCCACAGCCTGCTCCGGAGTTCCGACCAGCCGCCTCTCGCGCAACTCCGCGGTGAGCAGTCTGAGTATCGGCGCCAGCCTGCCGCTCGCTCCATTCGGCCGCCCGCGGAGGCAGCTCACCGGTCCACTGCTGCGCGTGCTTCGGCCTGGCGGCTCCCACGCCAGACGTGGCCAGCTGTCAGTTGCCAGCTCTGATGACAACGGCAGATGGACCGGCTTCATCGCGCCAGATGTCGTGCGCCGCTACCCTCCAGCCTGGTCCTGAGATGCGGCACGAACGCCAAACCGGGAGGCGAGGCGTCTCCGCCAGCCGCCGGCCCAGCAGGCGACCGCTTTCGGCAGCGGGCGGCTGACCACAAAGCCGATCAGCGTCAGCAGTGCGCCCACCACCGGGAGGCTGAAGGGATAGCCAGTGGCGGCAGGCATGGTGGACTGGCAGTCAAGCGGAGCGGCGTCGCCCTGTATGCACACCAGCGGCCCGCCCGGGCCCTCGCAGGTCTCGATCCGACTACCCAGCGAGATGCACGAAAACGCATTCGGCCGAAGCGGGTCTGGGGCTGACAGCGAACGTGCGTCGGCAGGTGTCCCGGCGCCCGACACGCCTCCGGCAGGCGCCGACGTCCGACGGGTAGTCGTCGTTCCAGCAGTGTCCGGCCTGGCCGAGCCGCCCGGAGTCCCACCTTCTGTGGTCCCCGGGGCGCTGGTATCCGTCGAGCTTCCCGAGGGAGCCTGCCCCGGGTCCAAGGGGGAGGTCATCCCGGGAACGTCGCCCGGCGCCCCCGGGAGAACTTGCGCCGGCGGCGGCGAAACCGGGGGAGTCGGAACTGGCGGCGGCGACACCGCGGGAGTCGGGACTGGTGGCGGCGACACCGGGGGAGTCGGGACTGGCGGCGGCGACACCGGGGGAGTCGGAACTGGCGGCGGCGACACCGGGGGAGTCGGAACTGGCGGCGGCGACACCGCGGGAGTCTGGACAGGCGGCGGCGCCACCGGAGGAACCTGCACCGACACGATCGGCACACCCGGAGCGGAGACCGGTGCCATCACCGCCGGCGCGGCAGCGGCAGGCAGGGCCAGCCCGACGATACATCCGAATCCGGCCAAAGTCGCCCGGCTAACGAGCGACCGAAACTTCGAAGTCCCTTTGTACCGCAACGTCGGCATCTCCTTCCGGCCCGGCGTCGCCGCGCCCGATAATCGCGTGAGCCGAAGTAGTTAGGCCAATGTTCTTGATAACGGTACCCACAGAAAGGAGATAATCGCATTGGTACATTTGTCCCGGGCTGGGGGACATTCAGCCGCCCTCTACCGGCCCAGGGCGAAACGGCACCTTCACGAGCGCGATCTTGGTAAAGGGCGCAGCGGCTTCAGCGGGCGTAGAGGGTATTGGGACAACTCGATCCTCCTCATGACATCCCTGGACCTGACATGCCGCGTTTACCGGTACATGCTTCTGCGAAATCTCCCGGCCACCCGACCCTGTCCGCCAGTGATGACTGGTGAGTCCAGGATGACCCCCCGGTGGTCCACCGGCCATGCCGACGTGGGGATGTGGCCGAAGGCCAGTCAACCTGCGTTAGGCGCCGGAATTGAGACCGGCCTCACTGAAGAGCCGGCATCACTTCTTCGGCGATCAGCTCCAGCGCTTCGCGGTCGTCCAAGAGCAGCGTCTGGAAGCAGAACTCCTGCACGCCAGCCTCAACAAAGGGACGCAGCTGGGCAACCGCCTCCTGGGGCGTGCCCACCAGCCGCCTCTGGCGAAGCTCGTCGAGCACTTCATCGGCCGACTTGTCAGGCCAGCCCCGCACCTTGCCCATGGCGACAGCTCGCTCACGCAGCTCGGACTCGTTGCGGCCGAGCAGATAGCCGAGCATCAGCGAGCGCTTGATCTCGCTCGGCTCCCGGCCGAGCTGGCGGCAGTGGTCGTCCAGCAGCGCTGACTTCTCCCGGTAGGCCTCGACGTTGAACTCCATGAAGTTCCACTCCGAGGCGAACCGAGCCGCCAGCGGAATGGTTCGCTTTGGACCGCCACCGCCCATCAGGATGGGCAGCGGATGATCGGCCAGCGTCTGCTGGATCCGCTCCAGGCCGCGCTCCAGGTTGTCGAAGCGCTCCTTCTGGCTGGGAAACGGGATCCCGAAGGCCTCGTGCTCAGCCTGGTACCAGCCGGTACCCACGCCGAGCAGGACCCGGCCCCCGCTCAGCTCGTCGACCGCGCGGGCGGTTCGGGCGAGGATCGCCGGGTGATAGAACGTCAGCGGGCTGACCATGGGCGCCAGCTTCAGCCGCTCGCTCCACTCAGCCGCAAGAGCCAGCGCCGGCCAGGCGGACAGCGAGTGAGTCGGCTGGCCCATCACCGAGAAGCAGTGATCGCTCGTCCGCAGGCTGGCGAAGCCCAACCGCTCCGCGTCCGCCACGATCTGGCGCCAGCGCCCCCAGTCCAAGCCCTCCTGAGCCTCGATCATCAATCCCACTTCAGCCACGCTGCAAGACCTCCCGCAATTGGGCCAACGGCAACCAGTTCAGCATCCGCTCGCTGGGAATGCCCGCGCGCCGAGCGCTCCAGAGCCCAAGCTCCGGGTAGACAAGCTCGTCAGGATGGTGGGCATCCGAGTCGAAGCTGAAGTCGCAGCCGAGGCGCAGCGCCAGCTTGGCGTGCTCCACCGAGAGATCCATCCGGGCTGGATCGCAGTCGATCTCCATCACCACCCCAAGCTCCGCGGCGAGCTTGAAAACCGCCGCAAAATCGTACTGGGCTCCCGGCCGCGACCCCGGCCGGCGTCCTGTCGGATGCCCCAGCACATTCACGTGGGGGTTGCTCACCGCCCTCAGGATTCGCTGAGTCATCGCCGCCGGTTCCTGGCGCAGCTTGACATGCGGAGACACTATGACGATGTCCAGCGCCGCCAGCGCTTCGTCGGGCAGGTCCAGCGAGCCGTCTTCCAAGATGTCCACCTCGCAGCCCTGCAACACTGTCAGCCCATCCAACTCGGGGTTCACGGCCTCGATCAGCCGGCGCTGCTGGAGCAGACGCTCTGCATCGAGACCGTGAACGATGGTCAGACGCGGCGAGTGATCGGTGATCGCCAGGTACTCATAGCCACGCTTTGCCGCGGCCACCGCCATGTCGACAAGGGTGGCTTTGCCGTCCGACCAGTCGCTATGGGTGTGGAGGTCCCCGCGATAGCCTGCCAGGTCGAGGTCCGAGGCCGGCTCGTCTGAGTCCTGTTCGCGCAACCGGGTCAGGTAGGGGCTGGTGCCGTGATCGACCAGTTCGGCCAAAGTCCGGGCGATACCCGCCCCCACCGCGGGGATCGAGTCCAGCCGGTTCTGCTTCCGCAGCGAGTCCAGATCCGGCCGCTCATTCAGCAGCGCCGCCGCCGCCTTGCTGAAGGCACGAGCGCGGTAATGGTCCTCCCGTTCGCGGAGCAGGTAGGCGATCTCAGCGAGTTGGGAGGCTGCCTCCTCAGCCCGCATCGCGCGGCCCCCTCACCGCCAGGGTCAGGCCTGCCCGCAGGCCGGCCCGGCTATTGATCCCGGCTGGAGCGCGCCGCCCTGAGTGCGCGGCTGAAGAACTCCCCCGCGGCGGCGGTGGCGGCTGCCTGCACGCCCCGAACCACCATCCGCTCGGTCCTGGAAGGCTCCTGCTTCTGGCCGACCTGGTGGTCGTTCACGTACAGACGCATCGGCGGAACCTTGCGGCCGACGGTCTCGGCCAACGTCTGGCGCGCGTGCGCCACATCCTTGACGAGACCCGGAGGCAGCAGCCTGGTTACGCGCTCGCGCTTGGAGAGCGGGCGGGTGTAGCGGTAGACGATCAGCGCGCCGATAGCCGCTACGCCGATGGCAGCGCTCGCGATGGCCGCGATGAGCAGCGCCTGGCGGGCGCGGTTGACCTGCTTCTGACCCCGCTGGCGCAGCTCGATGATGCGGGACTCGATCGCCTCCCGGGTGGCGCCTATCTCACGTTCGATCTGATCTGTCGCAGCACCCAATCTCTGGTCTCCTTAAGGTTGGCAACTGAACGCAACTCGGCCGGCTTCGGAATCACCAGGCGGGACTTTCCAACCAGCGCCAGGATTGCCCCCACCACGAGATAGACGGCGCAGACTATGAGCCCCGCCAATGCTGTGTTCACCAGCCACGCCGCCAGGAAGGCGATGCCGACCAGCAGGCCGAAGAGCACTAGCAAGCCGCCGCCCACCAGCAGGCCGACTGCCACACCGTCACGGGCTGCAAGCTCTTTTCCCTCCATCTTGGCCAGCGCGATCTCCTGCTGGATGAGCCGCTGAGCGTCGCGCACCACGTCCTGGGCGAGATCGGCCGATCGGTCCTCTGTCACGTTCGCCATCAGGGGAAGTGTACGAACTGGGCGGCACTCCGCGAGCCCTGGCTTCCGAGATCGCAGAAACCGACTGCCCGCAGGATGCATAACCGATTGTTTATTTGCCGCCCTGTCGGATAAACTAACCTTTATGTATGGTCCTGAGGCGCGCATGCTGCCAGCTCACTTCCAGTCGCTGGCCCATGCAGTGCGGCTCAAGATCCTTGAGCGGTTGGTCGAGACGGGTGAGCAGACCGTCAACGACCTGGCCCGGCATCTCGGGATGAGCCAACCGAGGGTGTCCTGGCACCTGGGCATGCTGCGGCGCGGCGGCGCAGTGCGCCAGCGCCGCGAGGGCCGGCTCGTCTACTGCTCGATCGATTTGGCGGCGATCCGTCGCCAGCAGCTCCTCTTCTGGGAGCTGCTCAACCAGAAGAAACGCATAGGAGTCAACGTATGAGCAGCGCTAAGGGCAAGGTGAGAGTCGCCATCGTGGGGGTGGGCAACTGTGCCTCCTCCCTCGTGCAGGGTGTCCAGTACTACAAGAACGCGGCCCGCGACGAGTTCGTCCCCGGCCTGATGCACGTCGATCTGGGCGGCTACCACATCAGCGACATCGAGTTCGTGGCAGCCTTCGACGTCGACAAGACGAAGGTGGGCAAGGATCTCTCAGAAGCCATCTGGGCCGGCGCCAACAACACCATCAAGTTCTCCGAGGTCCCGCATCTGGGCGTCAAGGTCCACCGCGGCATGACCCACGACGGCATCGGCAAGTACCTGGCAGACGTCATCGAGAAGGCTCCTGGGGAGACCGACGACGTAGTGGGCATCCTGAAGGAGAGCGGCGCTGACGTGGTCATCAACTACCTGCCGGTCGGCTCGGAAGAGGCGACCAAGTGGTACGTGGAGCAGGCGCTGACCGCCGGCTGCGCCTTCGTCAACTGCATCCCCGTCTTCATCGCCCGTGAGCACTACTGGCAGGGTCGCTTCGAAAGAGCCGGTCTGCCCATCATCGGCGACGACATCAAGTCGCAGGTGGGCGCCACCATCGTGCACCGGACCCTGGCCCGCCTCTATCGGGAGCGGGGCGTCAGGCTCGAGCAGACCTACCAGCTGAACTTCGGCGGCAACACCGACTTCCTCAACATGCTGGAGCGCGAGCGTCTGATGTCGAAGAAGATCTCCAAGACGCGCTCGGTGACCTCCCAGCTGGACTACGACATGGGCGCCGACAACGTGCACATCGGCCCCAGCGACTACGTACCCTGGCTGCAGGATCGGAAGTGGGCGCAGATCCGGCTGGAAGGCCGGGGCTTCGGCGATGTACCGCTCAACGTGGAGCTGAAGCTCGAGGTGCACGACTCGCCCAACTCGGCGGGGATCGTCATCGACGCCCTCCGCTGCTGCAAGCTGGCGCTCGACCACCAGCTCTCCGGCTCACTCGAAGGCCCCAGCGCCTACTTCATGAAGTCGCCGCCGCATCAGTACAGCGACAACGACGCCAGGCGCCTGACCGAGGAGTTCATAGCCGCCCACAGCCGCCAGGACGCAGCGGCGCCGGCCGAGACGGCGAAAGTCTAAGGGCTATCCCAGCTAGTCTCCTTAGGTTCTGAAGCTCTTAAGTACCGGCTACTTGGTGGGGGCCCGGGTCGTTCGGGCCCTCCCCAGCAGCGTTCGTTACACCGCCGGCGAAGCCGGCGCGCAGGCCTGGTGGCTGGCCGACCGCGGCCGCCGAGCCGCCGTGCTGGCCAACTACGCGGCGGTCCTCGGCCTGCCAGTGGACGATCGGCGGGTGGCCCGGGTGGCCGCCCGAGCCTTCCGCAGCTACGGTCGTACGGTGACCGACTTCATGCTCATGGGCGCGCTTTCGCCGAGCGAGCTGCAGGGCCGGCTCAGCGTGAGTGGCGCCGAGCATGCCCGCGCGGCGGTCAGCCAGGGCAGGGGCGGCATCGTGGCGCTGCCCCACATGGGCTCGTGGGACTTTGCCTCAGCGCTGGCTTCCAGCCTGGGCTACAGGATCACAGGCGTGACCGAGCCATTTCCGGGGTCCTTGGATGAGGCCGTCCGTCAAACGCGGGCCAAGCACGGCATGGACGTCGTGATGGCGGGCCGGGCAGCGGTGGGAGGCATCGCCCGGGCGCTCCAGGCCAACCAGATGGTGGGCCTCATCTGCGATCTACCGCCCGAGCGAGGAGGCGTCGAAGTCTGCTTCTTCGGTCGCAAAGCCGTGGTGCCGGCCGGTCCGGCGGCGATCGCGCTCAAGTACGGGTCGCCGCTGATTCCGGGGTTCTCCAGGCGCACGGGCCCGGGCCTCTACCACGTCCACCTCGACCCGCCGCTGATGCCGCCGCTGAATCACCGCGGCGATCGGGAGGCGATCAAGAGCCTCATGCAGGCGGTGGTCGCCCGCTTCGAGATCTTCATAGCGGCCCACCCCGACCAGTGGTACGCGTTTAAGCCAGTTCTCCATTGAGCCGACTGTGATCGAGTACCGCGCCTTTCTGACACTGCAGTGGGTGATGGAGCGGCTGCCGCGGGGACTCGCCTATGCGCTGGCCATAGTGGTCGCCCGGCTGGCCTTCCTGTTTGCCAGGGGAGCGCGCTCGGCTCTGGCTGACAATCTGCGGGCGGCTCGTCCCGAAGCGAGTGCGGCGGAGATCCGGACCTTGACCTATCGCAACTTTCGCTACCACTCAAAGGCGTACGCCGACCTGATGCGGCTGCCGACCGCCTCGGTTGAGGACCTGCGCGCACTGATGGACACGCAGGGCTTGGAGCACCTGGAGGCCGCTCTGGCCAGGCGTCGCGGCGTATTGGTCGTCTCAGCCCACATGGGCTCCTGGGAGGTGGCCGCCGCGATCTGGTCGGCCACCATCGCACCCGTCTCGCTCTTCGCCGAGGTGCTGGAGCCGAAGGAGATGTACGCCTGGTACCGGCAGACACGGGCGCGCCTCGGCATCTCGGTGCTCCCTCTCAACCAGGCCGGCCTGCGCCAGGTTCTCAGGGCTCTCAACAACAACGAGATGGTGGTGACGGCGGTCGACCGAGACATCACAGGCACAGGCGTGGAGACGACCCTGTTCGGCCGGCCCGTGCGAATCCCCAACGGGCCGGCGGCCATCGCCGTGCGCCGGGGCACCCCGCTGCTGCCCGTCTGTGTCCTCCGTCAACCGAATGATCGCTACCTGGCCATTGGCTGGCCGCCGATCTTTGCCAAGAACAGCGGCGACCCCGAAGCCGACGTGCGCTGGGTGGTCAAGCGGCTGGTGGCGCACCTGGAGCAGATCATCCGCGATCATCCCGAGCAGTGGCACATGCCGCACCGACTCTGGCCAGCACATACTCAGGTAGGAAGCGGGAACTAGAACTGTGAAGGTAGGCCTCGTCTCGCCCTACGACTACACCCATCCGGGTGGCGTGGGGAATCACATCCGGCATCTCTCCTACTGGTTGCGGCAGCTAGGGCACGAGGTCCGCGTCTTCGCTCCCTCCGGCCGCAAAGACGCCGAGCGCGAGATTCCCGGCTTCTACCGCATCGGTCGGGCCATCTCCCTGCCCATGAACGACT
>JAABUQ010003557.1_pt1 | contig 28303 bp, 33 predicted proteins | sample 5560001 | NCBI WGS metagenome assembly JAABUQ01 (sample SAMN10711888, study PRJNA513371) | rock metagenome | isolation source: Antarctica rocks | place: Antarctica: Victoria Land, Finger Mt nord | collected 2015-12-18 | reverse complement strand
AGGAGTTGGAATCATGGGGGATGAGGGGCAGGGGCTGCGAAGGGGGCTAGAGGCGAGAAATTCTGCCGCGTTGTCGAGGATCGATTCGAGGAGGTTTACCAAGGTCGTGATGGCGGCGATAGGGGCGTGCAGAGCTTGGGGGAAAGAAGCGAAGGTGGCGATGTAAGGGGGGTCGAGTTTCCCGTTGTTGTAAAGCAGCATGCGTGCGCGGTCGATGAGGTCGGGGTACGTGGTGCTGCGGTTTAGGCCTAGGGCGATGAGGGCGGGGATGGTGGTTTGCTGCATGTGCCTGCAAAGGAAGAGGATTTGGGTCAGCGAGGGCGAGGCGAGGTGATGGCTGGCGCGGGATTTTCCTACTGGTTTGTGGGGGGGACTCACTTCGCCTTCCCGGCCCAGTTTTCCAGACTCCCCCCGAACTCTTCAACGCTCATGTCGACCCCGCGCAATGGATCGAAGATGGCCATGTCGGCGTAGCTGTGGCCTAGGTAGATACGCTCGTATCGGTCACGGTGGCCGGGGTGGGCCACTTGCACTTCGATGCCCGAGTCCTTGTCGGTGAAGGCGGTGCCGTCTAAGAGGAGCGCGGCTTCGATGCTGCGGGTCACTTTGTCGATGGTGAGGGTGAGGGTTTCGCTTCGGAGGGAGGGGCATTCGTCGAGGTGGGTGCATTCGCGCATGGTCTTGGTACGGGGGAGAGAGTGGGGCATGGTGAGGTGAGGCCCTCAAAGTGGCTTTTGGGAGGTGAGTCGTGCTTTGTGAAGGTTTTTGACGCGTTGAGTGGAAGGTGGAGATTTTGCAAGGTGGATGGACTTGGATGTCAGACTCTTCGGCAGAGAAGCAGGACTGTTTAGACCGAACAAAATCGATCAGAAGTCTTGGTGGGGTTCGCAACGAATTGTGTTGTAAAGGCTTCCTTTGTTTTACGACAAGTGGATTACTTGGGTCATTTTGATATGAAGGATATTTTGGTCCAGGGAAATTGCAGATAATGACCAATGGATTTGAAAAGGTTACTCTTCCTAGCGTGAACAGCGCACAATGCAAGATGGGCAGGGCGTGTACTGTGAAGGTGGCTCAGATGTCGATGGTGATTCTAGAGAATGATGGTACATGGCTGTTAACATCTTTTGTGGTAGGGATTTCACGAATACTTGCATTTGTGCCATGAAAACCAGAAGTCATCCATTGTGCAACGAATCTTGTTCAGTTGATGGATGAGTAGTCAGTCCAGACGGAGCCCTGCAACAAAGCCAATTCATTCTGTGTTCCTGGTGCAGTATACGGGTTCAAAACCTACAACAGAGCACATTTCACTAGCCTTTACCAAGTACAACGCCCCCTGTGGTATAGAAGGGCGCATGTCAAGTGCTTGAGGTCACGCAATTAAATCTTGACAATCATGGAAAGAGTAGTCTGTCCGGGTCTGAATGTTTTTCTATGCGAATGAAACACCTTTACCTGTGCAAAATTATCGGTTCCGTGACTCGCAGTAGGAATTGTCATCATAGGCGATAGTGAGCCAACAGCTCAATCTCTCTGCCAAAGCAATCCTGCTGGCGAGGCCAAATACTTGGTGTCATCATCCACGCGCCTGCCAAAGAGGATGTAGAAGCCTCACACTGAACATGAGAGATGACCACGTTGTGGTAGTATCGCAAGCCCCCAACTTCAGGGGACTGTAAATTCAAATGCCTCCTCGCCTTCAATGCTCGCTCTTCCCAGAACCGACAGCTTATCGTATTGCCTTGGCGTCTTTTTGCAGGCCTTCGGACAATGCAGACTGCCCACTTGCCGGAGACATTTCCGCCATACACACACACAAGCCCGTGGGTGGTTTGATCATGGTCTGAAGACACCCGCTCGAACCAGCCTTGAAAGGTGGCACTCGCTTGCTGCAAATCATGAAATATCTGATACCGGAAATTTGCCAGCTTCCGGATATCGGGCTTCCGAAGCGGTGTTCCAGCACGCCTAAAGTTGCTGTCTCAATCCTCATTGCTTAGAAAACATAGATTGATGCTCGAAGTTGAGCAAAAAAACCGTTCTTGGGCTCTTTCTGGAGCTATACTCCGAGAGCAATATGTAGAGAGCGACATTGATTCTGCAAGCCTGTAATAGAGAAGGCTCAATGAGGAAGGTGGTAATGCTAGAAAATGAGGATTGTGATCTCGTGACGACGACGCAATGAATGTTGAGACTTGTTGAAAGAGGGGGCAAGGATGGAAAACATCAGGCAAACTATCTGCAACGGCTATCTGCAGGAAAGGACGCAGGAACATGGGGGACAGCCGGTATGTTTCCAATCGGTGCGGCACTGTCTCGTGCTGAAGACTTTTGACAAAGAACAACCTCTGCGACGAGTCGTAGGTGATTATTCGTAAGAAAAGACATGGGAAGCTTCGACGTTGCCTGAATCGCGAGAAGTCACGGTGTGCAAGAGGGTGCTCCGGCTGTTCTCGACGGCAACATTGACTTGGCAACAACCACAACCTTCGCCCGGAGTATGGTCCGAAATGCAACCACGAGTCAAGGTGAGCAGTGGGAGAAATGGACAATAGCACGCATGTTTCTCGACTTGGGATCTTCTCCGTGCTGGGTTTGGACGTAATTTCCGCACGGGCATGTAGGATATTTGTCAGTCGACATGGAAAGCCCCGGGTCATTTACGTGCGTAGTGCACCCCTCGTTTGAAACTCGGGGATACTGTCTTTGGAGTGAAAGGCACTCTGCTCGAGGTATCGTCTATGTGCATCGTATTGCCAATGCTCAGTGCAGCCAGTGTTCGAGATGATACACTAATTGTGTGCTCCGACCGCTGGCCAAGATCCTCGATTGCCGAATTTGCTGGTTTGCCTGCTGCTGGAAGCTCGAGACCGGAAAGCAACGCCTCCGATTGTGCGTCCGAGAAATGACGGTTATGGCCTGCAGGCTGATGCAATACTGGGCCTCCGAAGGCGGGCATTCGAGGCGAATTGTTTGTCGCTGCATGGGCCGCTGAAGAGAATGGATCCGAAATCCAGAGACGCAGCCTTCCACCAGGAATATATTGTGGAAGATATCTCCGCGAGAGTTGGAGGAAACCATCCTTTTTCCAAATTTTGCTCGCTATCCTCCTTGGAGAAATATACTATCCAACGTCTCTCTCACGTAAATAAAGCAGATATGAATCAACTTCCTCCCAGCGCTTCCAAGTGGGAGCTCCTCAATGCTCTTAATCTCGATAGGGATGTCAGAACGGACCGAGAGTTATACGCTCTTCTCAAGGTGCCTCCTCCAGCATCCACATTGTTTTAGCAATGCTGACGAAGATGTTCCAGACCGAGGTCGTCCGTGTGTACGAGAGCCAGCTGGCTGGCAACCGTACTGCCCTCAAACCGGAGTATGCGAGCACTGCCACACCTTTTAGCTATAATCAATTCACGGACGTTGCAATCAGAAACGCAGTGGACACCGTCTATCGAAACGCCAGTCCTCGTTCGCTGCCATTATACAATAGGGGGCGCCCTGGGTCGGACAATTGGGTGATCCGCTGGGTCCTCTACCACGTCTGCCGATACCGCGACTCCCGCAATAAGAAAGCACGCTCGACCAACTTTAAGGATGATGACGACCTTGACGGTTCTCAACGTATGTCACCCTTTGAAATATCTTTGACATCGGCTCCAAGCTAACGTTCTCAGCGCCACCGCCAAAGCCCGGCGCAGGGAGCTCATCCAAAGGTCAGGGTCTTTACTATGATCCCGCCAGAGACTCTTATGTGGCGTGAATACTGGAAATGTCGCTGATGGGAGTGTGATGGGAACCATTGGACGGTTTTTGGGAGCCTTCGAGGTGTCTTTAATCCGATTCGGGCAGCTTTATACCACCCCATGGCAGCCTTCTGTGCTCTCGACCTTGTACAAATCGTCTGGTCAGTCGTTGTTTATGTAACTAGCTGGATGGCTCAAACTTAAGAGAGTACCCTCCATGACCCAAGCTTGCATTTATCCGACTTCAATCGTCTTCCTCTTTATCTTTCTCCTTGCGTTCTGCGTTCTTTTCGCTGCGCACTTTCCGCATGGCCTCCGTGACCCTGTCGTCTTTCTCATCGGCGGTCTCATCCCAGTCAACATCGTATTCTCCCGCTGTTTGCTTGATCTCTTTCCGATAGCTGTTTGCTTCTTCGATCAAGGACTCCCATCTGTGTAGGTCAAATCCCTTACTTTGGTACAATATTGTCTGGCGACGACTGATTGTGAGATTCAGGGCGGAGCGGTAGGACACTTCTCGGTTATGGTAGAGGAACCAGAGGTAACCGCAAATAAATGTCGAGAGACCTACCAGATAAGTCACTGGCTCCATGGTGTCCCACCCAAGGTCCGTTTCGAAGGTTATCCTGTAAACGACGTACCAGTAGCCCACGAGTATACCTGCGCCCCCCATGGCGACCCTTTGAGCACCTCTGTGAGCGGCCATGTCACAGTCCTTCTTCACCGTGGCCATATCTATAATTTTGCTAGCCGTTTTCCGCAACCTCAATCGCAGATAGTGTGTTCGATCATTGAACGACGGCACAGCTATCCTAATCTCTCTGGGCGCACCCTCGATCTCCACGGCGAACTCCTTGCCTCGAGCAGCGTCTCTTATGAAATCACCGATTTCGGTGGAAGAAGACCATCGAACAAATTTCTTAGGAGTGTCGTCCTCAGCGTTCTCGTGCCCAGCTCCACTGTAGCTCTCCACGCCTCCTTCACCTGGGCTCTGAGTAGCCCGGCCAGATTCTTCATGGCGTCTTTGCCCTAGCTTTCCGGTCCTCTCAGTCTTGCCGCCTATCTTCGTCTCCTCCAGATCAATGCCTGCTTCCGCATCTTCATGCAGATCCTCTGGTGTGTCATCGGTCCCCTTCGCTTTGGGTTCAATGACATCCTGCTGAGAATCTTCCGCCTTGAAGTGGACTGCAGGTATCTTCTCCTCCCCCTTCTTATTTTTGAACATAGGCAACTCTGACTGGATGAGCCTTTCCAGATAAGATAGAGGCTGTTGAGGGTGCACCAGCAGCGCAAGTGGCTCTATGTCTTTCCCATCAGAATTATTGTCGAGGGTCGTCAATGGCATGATCAACTTCAGTAAGCGTGACGGAGTAGTCAGAAGCTTTCCTGTCCTTCATTCAGCATATTTCAAGGAGAGAGTGCCCTAGTGCATACCCTTGGTCATAGCTCCTGCTGAACGCTGGCGAGCAACTGGGGGAGCATCGGAACCCTCGCGATGCCATGGAGTCCTAGCTTGCTTCTCTTTCTCTTGTCCGAAGGCATCGTCTGAATTTGACGCGTGTCTAACGAAGCCTTGGAAAGGCAAAGATGGGGGACTTCTTGTGAATGAACTTTTTTCGATGTTTGGCGAACGATAGGTTCCTCCGATCTTCGTCCATCGTTGCAAGAGAGTGGCTCGTTTCGAGTAGCTAGCCTTGGACGATGGTAGACCCTGGGAAGCGGTACATGTGAGACCGATAGTGAGCAATTGCGAGCTGATGGGGGTCGAAGATGACTGTGCTGCGCGACACGCGAGCATGCATCGGGTATGCATACTGGGGGATCTCGAGCGGTGATTCGCTCTTCACGACTCCACTTACGGGACATACTCCTTCAACGGTGATAAGGTCATAATCACAAGGTCAAGACGACCTTTCTAGACTTGATCACGAAACATTTCTGCCCCTTCCGCTTCTAGCTTCGAAGGTAAGCAGCGGCTGCTTTAAGGTAAGCCACGGGTGAGTAGCCCTGAGCCGTGCCTAAACGTGCCTAAGTTACTTTAGGCTGAGCTCCCGCTGGGCAATACAGGAGCGCAATACATTGGAGCTTGAACAGGCTGTTTTGGGCCCAGCTTCAGTTGCCTACGTTGAAACCCTATAGCTGCCTAAACATCTCGAATATTGCTGGTTAATATCTTAAGCTCTGTTGCCTTAGACTCCTTGAATGCTTTTGCCGTCTGTTGGCTATAGGAGATTTCAATTGCTCTATCTACCTAGGAATACAGGCTCATCTATATACTTGGCTGATCAATCCAGGCCCTATAGATAATGAGGCATTTAGTGGAGCTGATATGCCCTGAGCATAGCCCTTGTTGTTTGGCATACAGCCTGGCTGACAATGATCCAGGATTGCGATACGCTAGACCTGATTTGGCTTAGTGCTGCTGGAGAGACTGCCCCAGCCATTCTCCAACACCGTCTAGATTCCTTGCTGCTTCTTGCTCTTATCCTACTTCGCTACAGCCTTTGGCTTGACGGCGCGATCAGGCGCCTTAATATCTAGTATACATGAAAGACTAATACGAGATTAAGACTTTGTGCACGGGGACTCTCCCTCTACTATCTCATCCTAAAACCGCGGAGGAAAGCTTTGATTGGCCGCGGACTATGTCAATTGGAACCAGGGAGCAGAAGATGTCTTTATATAGCCGCTGGGTTGAAACAAGACAAGAGCGCCAAAGATAGCAGGCCCAGAAGTCTTTCACTATCCCCACCATTCCATATCGACACTACCGCCTTGAAGCTACCTCAGACAACCTTATCAGTTCTATAGCATTGAGAGTGCACATCCTCCACCTTCTCCCTTGAACGTCTGCCTTTCAACGGCCGATAGATGCATTGGGTAGCACTCTTTAAGAGCTTCGGCGCAACCTAAGGGCATCCCACACCGGGCAAGCCATTATCGTATGACAGTCCACCGAGAGCAATGATGGTCAAAGCTTTGTGTTCGGTAACCAGAATTTTATAAGCTTTTCCTTTGTATTGACTGAGATGTTGGTGGAGGTTTTCGAGCGACAATCCATATCCACTCCCTCTTTTGGAATTCTTAGAATATCGGCGAGTGGCGTTCTGTCCCCATTGGTAACGTCTCCCCGCCAGCAGAGAGATTGTGGGTGTAGCATTGCTTGGTCTTGGTAACACCCGATCTTGAATAAGGCCCCTCCCGCTCCAACCTTCTTGTCTTAGTCCCATTTGAAGCTTGGCATCTTGGCGAGTAAAACGATCATTAAGCTGTTTGCTGGATGCAGAAGCAAACCCGAGATTACTAAAGCAGTACACTTCGTTCTCGGAGTGCATCATTGCTCACAACATAGAATTACAGCTTTACCAGCGTTTCTCGTCGAGGGAGCACTCGTCGGAACGACTGGGTGAGACCAAAATGGCTCCGATAAATGTTTCCTCAAAGCCTGCCAGAGATTGGACTTATATGATAAGTATTTCTATCGGAAAGGAAACCAATTTTGCAATGCATTCCTCTCTTCGGATCGACCGCAAGCCTTTCAAGCTTTCTCCATTCAAACTTTTTGACAGAGCAATCTTGGCTCCAGGATCAGACTGACGTGTTGTCTTCGCCCTTCCTTCACCAGTTGATCTCCGTTGTCGGGGGGTAAGGGACCGACTCTTATGGCAATCGTAAGGCTCAAACACTTATACAGCAGAAGTTGAGACAAAAGAATCCGCGGCTCTATACAATAAACCATTTCCATTCCATGAGACGTTCACAAATAGGCATGATTAGCTTAAACTGAAGCACTGAGCATTGACGTGAGCCTGATGTTAGCAAATTGAAATGTACAGCGTGGCTCCATCAATAAAGAGAGCAGGTTGGATGGAATTCCCATCAGGGTCGCACCCCTTGCACCCCCTGCACCCCTTGAACTCCTTGGACCCCTTGGACCCCTTGGGGACCTGGTGGACCTTGCAGATACCCAGGAAGTTGATACCCAGGAACTCGATACCCAGGAACCCCGCCTGATCCTTGGGGTCCTCGTCTTCCTCGTCTTCCTCGTCCTCGTCTTCCACTTCCTTGTCTTCCAGGGTCACCACGTGGTCCTGGCAACCCAGCGGGACCAGCTGGACCAGCTGCCCCTGGTAGTCCTGGTAGTCCAGCTGCCCCCGGTAGTCCAGGATAACCTTGGGCTCCCTGCGGACCTGGCTGTCCGTGAATACCTGGTGCCCCCTGTCGTCCTTCCGGTCCCGGCGGTCCCGGGGGGCCCGCTATCGGCTGTGGTGGACGCTTTTCCTGCTGTCTTGGGATGCAGCAAATGGCAAGCAGCAATAGAACCACCAAAATGATACATCCCACAATAACTCCAATTGTTGTAGCTGAGGTGTTACCATCATTATTAGAGACTGGGGTCTGGTTCGTGACAGACGCTGCAGTCTGAGTTGGAGTCACAGTGGCTTGTTGTCCAGTTGCTGTGGCTGTTGCGCAGTTCGTTGATGACCCTAACTGAATGACAGTTGTATAAGTAGTATCGGGTCTTGTGATGCTGAGTGTTACGAAATAGCTTTTCTCGCAGTTCTCTGCTTGCATCGCTAAGCCCAGAAGCGGGTTATCACTAAGATGTGCTAAGCTAGCCTGCTCTTTTGAATTTAGAGCGAATCTAGCTCAGAGAGTCGAGAGATGGCGGAGCAGCCGGTGGAACACGAACTATGTGCTGTAAGGTAAATGACTGAAATGGGAGGTAGATATACAAATGCCGGTAAAATCATACACACCTTTATGATTGATTGTTCTAAGATATTGGCGGGGCATTCAACCGATAGTCGCCTCTACGTTTAAGCAACCATAAGGTCCTCCAAGCCTCTCGCTGTCGTTCGTGGATCTCCATCGAACCAGATTCCCAGCTTTGGAAAGGTGGGATCAATGGAACGAGGTAGGTTGGAAAGGACCGAAATTGGATCAATCATATGTGGACACATCATTGATTCCTGCATCAAGACGCTTTCTCGCTCAATCAAGGTGGTGTTGATAAGGCGGACAGCCCTTCGAGTGGAACCTTCGACACGCTAGTCGTCTGCAAACCGTGGAGACCAATAACGCCATAGAAAATCTCCTTCAAGTTATGCAGCGATGGCAAGGTAGAACTTCCCGGGGCGCCAGATACCACAGCTGATGGCGAACAAGAGACTGCTTCTAAACCCATATGGAAGGCGTATCAATTCGAAGAGCAAAGCAGAGCTGAGCTTGAGGGCCATTTCGGCCCACGGGCGTGGGTAGGAATTGGCTACATGCATGGGGTGGTTTCCGCAACAAGTTAGGTGCTTCCGGGGAAACGGACAACCATCCGATCCTTATGGAGCGAATAGAATCCCGTCCCTTAGATGTCGCGAGGCTCTGATATTTCTCCGCATGCAGTAGGTAAGGCGCCGTCCAAGGGTCCATCACGCTTTTGATGCAGATCTACTGCACATGAACTCCTCGACGTGGCAATTCCTGATTTGATCTGCTTTATGCACGAGATGGTTTTCGGCGAACTCTGCATGCGAGACAGTCAGTAGACGCATAGCATTCCAAGAAACCCCCGCAACGTTTCGACGTGGCACCTCTCATGACCCATCAACGGTCCATCAATGACCCGCGTCGTCCCACGAAATGCAATGGCATCCCGCGTGGCTTCCACCTGGGCGGTCGCTGCCATATGCCTTGCCTCCTCTAGAGTGCTTCGAGTACACCCTACCCGCGGAGAGTACTCCCTTGCCCCCCTCTTGCGATGTTTCTTTCTACGCGAGCCCTCAACTTTTAGACGCGGGCTCGTCCAGGGAGCACTCGTCGGGGGGGTACTCCCCACATCCAAAAGGTGAGGGTTCGCTGGGGGAAGCACTCGTCGGCGGAGTACTCCCCACATCCAAAAGGTGAGGGTTCGCTGGGGTAGAAGCCTCTATACCTCTCCGAAACGCAGGCCTACGGACACAGATTGAAAATGGCATATCGTAATTCGATAAAGGCTGATTGCGCTATATTCAGGTTTAGTAAAAACTAGTTTATAATATTACCGGGAATTCCTTGTTCCTGCCCCTAATCTATGTGCTCTAAGGACCCACCCACCCAATATTTTGGGGTCCATTAGGCTAGGGGCGGCCCTAGGAAATGCATGGTTTGGGGGCGACAACAGAAAACACCATTTATCGTCAACGTCGCTCCCTCAAACTCTTGTCTTCTTGTCCACTCTCAACTTCTTTTTTCCTTTTTTCCTTTTCCCCTTCTTCCCTCTCTCTCCTCTTCCCTTTTGTCTTTCTTACCTCCTTCCCCTCTCCCCCTTTCCCACTTTTCCCCTCTCCCCTTCTCCCCCTCTCCCCTTCTCTGCTTCTCCCTTTTTGCTCTTCTCCCTTTTTCCTATTCTCCCCTTCCCCCCTTATCCCCTTCTTCCCTTCTCCATTTCTTTTCGCCTTCCCTTCTTCCTTTCATCCCTTCCACACATACGCAGCAGGACCAATCAAATCCATTCCTCATAGGCACTAGGAGGCCCTCCTTCCGGCGAGAGCACGATGAGCCAAGGTCGCTTAACGAGTTTCGATTCAAATGAATACATCTACCACCTAAAACTGCAAAGTTGAGTCACGGTCTAATAGTGCCAAAAAACCAGAGACTGTCTATCGTTAAGCCTCTAAGACTCGAGGAATACTGCCCAGCTTGCTACCCAAAGGCTCCTCCTCTCCATCCGTAGCCGAACCTCAATTAGCTAGTCCCCGGACAGTTTGGATTTGCGCTCAATGGGTTCACATTACCCAAGGTGCCAATGACTGCGAAGAGGGGGCCGACCACCGGGATTATTTCCCCTACTCCCGCAATCAGAGTTCCTAGGTTCGCAATAGTTGCACAATCAGGGTTTGTCGGCGCCGAACAAGAAAGTGAGTATTTGAGGGAACCAAGCAGTTGGTCGGTTACATTGTTGAAGAGATTGATGGACATCTCAGAGGGCATGGAACGAGCGATGAAGTCGTGAGCTGGAGTGTCTGAAAAGCCACTATCTCGGCCGGTGCCGACTGGTGAGTGGCAGAAATGGGACGCACGGATGTGTTGGATGGTTTTACTTGTTAATTTTGGAATCGCGAACTGACTCAGGTATGTTCCTAAGGTTTTTTTGTCATCGCCTTGAGGATCTAGACCGAAACATTCGAAGGAGACTTGGCAACCTGGAATTCCAAGTTGTTGCGGAGTCAACTTACGGCATTGTTGACTACTGCGTTGTATGCGTGCGCCACATCCTGGAGGTCGAATCCGGAATGCTGATTTGTGTCCGAGTTGAACGAGTCGACTTCAACATAATTTTCGTTCACTTCTTGATCCAAACGGAGTCGGGTCAGTTGCGACTTGTGCGAGCAATAGTAGACAGAAGAGCAGACACCGTCAGAATTTGTATAAAGCGGCTGATAGGTGGCGCGGAAGCACGTTAAAGTGCTGGCGTCATCCTTCCGGAGCCTGCGATTTCATTGACGTTGGCACTATGAACGAGGTTGGAGCTAGTAAAGGTATTGCCATCCGGGAATGTGGAGGTTACGATGCCGCCCTCACAGAGAGCTTTCTGCCCAGGTGTAGAGTCTGTCTGCTATTGCGTCCGGAGCTGAGCCGCCAGGGGGAGGTACTTCCGAAATACGCTGCGATGGAGAATAGATGTCCATCAGGTGCTACGCAGTTATTGAGAAAGACTATCTCATCAGGGCCGGCATTGGTAGTGGAGATGAAGAAGGCTGCTACTGCAAGAAGGAAGGATGAGTGTGAGGCCATCATGGAGGCAAGGGAATCTGAGCAATTTTGGATGAATTGAGGAAAGCAGGAGCGGTTGAAGGGTAATTTCCCCGGTGTCAATGTTACTGAAGAAACAATATTACAAGAGAAGTCACAGGGCCTGTATAGCCCAGAACAACCCTCTACAGTCTCGACATCTAGCTCGGCTTTGTTAGACCGCCATACAAGGATGGGAGCAAAGGTCGGTGAAAGGTTTGATGGAGCAGCCATGGTCCAAGAATCAGTCATGGCCCAGAATACTGTCCTGTCGAATCCTAGCAGGCAGTCATCTCCTCGGAGGCAGTCATATTATGAAACATACTCCCACGCAAGAACGCACACTCAATCCAATAAGCGGCCATAGCAGAGATCAAGCAATCAGGCGAGCCAAGGATTCCACGCACAAATCTTTCAATGTATCTCCTCAATCAGAAAATGGAGAGGCGAGAGCCTAGAAGAAAAGCTGGGCGGGCAAAGGAGGCATCGGTTGGTCGTGCTATTCCGTGTTTATCACATCTTCATTTACGAAAATCCTAAAGTCCTTCCTTGATGGTTCTCGAACACTTTATGGCGGACACGCCAAGGCACGACTGAGGAAAGCTGGCAGCACACGACCACTTTCTAGATCAGTCACTACTGCGATTGCTTCATGGACTTGTGAAGATTGAACGCCACATGGCTTGAAGATTATAATTGAATTCATTAGTCTTCAGGAGGCTTAGCTAGTCTATCGTCATTTCGCGTCAACAAAAGCACGCTCCCTCGCATCGCTATGCCTCGAAAGAGCGTTGATAATAAACCAAAGACTGGGTAAGTCACCCTCCCAGATGCAAAAAGGTACACGCAGTACGCGTGCATGAAAGAATCGAATCCTCCCCATCATCAGGCCAATTTTCGCAAGCGAGCGAATGCAACACTCCCGCGCAATGAGTCTTTCACAATCTTCCCCCCCTGTGCCTCTAGTTCGTGCCGGTCATGTAGTCATGTCATCAAAGTCGTGTCATTAATAAAACTGCGTCAAACATCCAAGGCCGTGTCGTCGTGTCATCCCCACCGCCAATCGAAGACGTGTCTAAGGCTCAGTGGATGACCAGTCCACCCACCGAGCCGCTAGCGGTATCGTCCGCTCCGATGTCTCGTGCTCTTGCTGCTGCTGCCACTCGTCCTGCGGCTGTCGCTGGACGGCTGGAAGCTCCCATAGCTCGTCGGGCTGCTGCCGCCGCTGCGGCTCCCACTGCTCCTCGAATCATCCGTGTATGTACTACTCCTCTCGGTGCCAATGGCAATGGGCCGTCCCTGCACTTTGTATCCTCTGCTTGAATCTAGGGCGTGCGTGCCGTCGTTCCGGGAGAAATTTTGACACCTCCAATATGCATGCATGGCTGCGTTCTCGCGGGCTAGCCTCTCGCTCTCGTGCCCTGGGTCACTTTGGTACTCTCGGTTGTTGACACGTGCCACGCAGATGAAGCCTCCACGGTTGCGAAATGGTGTGAAGACGGGTGCGGGCCACTGCCGGCGCTCGCATAGACCTAAGGGGGGCAAAGAGTCAGCATCAGCTTCTTATTGGTCACAATCTGACATCCTTGAGGCAAGTCTCCGCTTCGGGCTAGTTGAGGATAAAGCACCGATGTGTCTTCTCCGGAATGGAGGATAAGCGAGACGCGGGATGGAACTCCCATTGCATCGGATTCGCTATCGAGGAAGACAAAAGCACAGAATTTACAGGCGCCTCAAGCGTTCTCATGAAATGTCTCATTGGGTTCCAGGGGTGTGGTAGCAGCAAACGAGGAAAATAGCCGCCTTAGGAAGGGCTCAATGACTAACTGGAGAGGTATTCCTGGTAATACATGATCCGAGGTGGGCTCGGAATTGGAGTGGTCGACCGAGTTTGGAGTCCCCACAGAATGGCTACCAATGGCCGTTCAGGATGGTTTGGGTGGAAGCGTTGATGCCCAACGTGTACCTGGCTGAGTATTCAGAGATGGTGGCAGTGATGGTGGTATGGGTTCCTGAAATGGGTCCAAGTCCGCTTGCAGATTGGGCTCTTCGAGGGCTGCAGATCGAAGGATACGTGGAGAATGAGAAGTCCAGGATGAGAAGCCTCGCGGAGGCTTTATATCATGACCAATTTGACAATGCAGAAAAGAAGAGAAGAGTGGAGATGGAGATACTTGGCAGGCGTTGGTGCTGGAAATCTACGTGCAGCGAGGTTCGTTGTCTGCGGCTCAGTGAACCTATTGAAGCGACGATGCGCTGGCGCACGTTTTACCAACGAGAAGAATAAGATCCCTAGGCCTCATGGCCCATGACTAGTGACAATGTAGTGTGCAATTGGCCTATGGGAGCTTCAGTACTGGCCGATCCGAGCAAGGAGCAATATTTCATTGACGTGCAGGCTCCGCAGATATCTGTGTCTCCGTCGGCGCACTAACCATGCGCGTCAGTGACGGACCAAACGCCTGGCCCGAGAATGAAGGGCTCTTATAGGTAGATGGCCGTACCACACAGGCTGGACCCCACGGGGAACGGTACTTAATGGACATGAACAGAAGATGACTCCTCATGGCGGCGTTTTGACCAGTTTGGCTCTCACAAGGCCGGGCGAGGCAACTGCGTCGACTTCGTGGCAAGCACCGATTGAACACGACGCCAGGCAAGATTTTCGTTACTATTTAATGAGACACACATTTTGGTCTCAACGGGTGGTAGGGTCCCCTCCAATAAGGTACCTTAGTTCCTGAGCCTAGGATGTACCTAGATAAGGTAAGTACTTGATCCGTCCCAGTGCTAGCTAAGCGCAACGAAACGCGGCCGGGGTTATAGCCTGGGAGCCCTTCTTCACGAACAGGAGAGGCATCAGTTCTTCAAACGCCATCTCGTAGTCGTCCTTGTTGCTGAAGGCGCTGGCCATGAAGATCCCAAGGGGATGGTAGCCCAGATCGGCAGGCATGGGGATTGGGGCGTAAGGCCGGGTCGAGGAATTTATGCAATGCTTGATGAGTTGGCAAATGCGCTTGATGGTGCGGGCATGCGTTGGAAGCCCAAGAAAAAAGGGCCAGGCGACTCGGTCCAATCCGAAGTGTAATTAGTGTTGGCAAACGGTTGACCTTGAGTGATGAATCCAAAGATTGTAGTGAGAGCGTTTGGCCGTGAGCAGGGTCAGCGATGGTAGCTGTGGCGATTGTTGCAGAGTCTGCAGAAGAATGATCCGGTACTAAGTAATTAGCAGATGCAGCATTTCTCCAGCCTAGTCATCCCGTGCCAGCGATGGCGAGGCCTTTGCGCTCAGTCCTTCTGCTTCTTCTCCGGATCTATCCTCTCGCTCGAGTACCTACCTAATGATCAAGGCGCGTGGTTGATGGGTCTAGGAAAACAAGTGCGACGGTGACGGCACGCCCGTTGCAAATGTATGCAGCTAAGATGAGCTGCAGCAGCCGGGTTTCAAGCACACAATGAGCCGTTCCCGAGAGCAAAATCTCCTCGGTGTGGCTATGAGGGAGTGGATTCAATGTGATATGATGGAATAGGGAGAAGGCAAAATAGCGGCATCTCGGCATACCTAAGGCCTTTATCAATCAGGAGCCGCTAGACCGGAATGGTGTTCTTGTGCTGCATTTCCCGTCTTTCGCTTTCACATTACGAAAGGAGTCTAATATCAATTACATATTGGGTATCATTCCGTAGTTTCCTACTGTCCAGCAGCCATGATCAAGACGTAACATCCAATTGGCTCAAAAGTCCTCCTTCTGGCTGAACCAAGCATGCGTCCGTTCGACAGCAGCCCATGGAATAACAAATATCGGATGGATAGCAAGTACTTGGTCGTCGGCATCGTAGATCTCTTGCGACTGAACCTCGGCCCCCTCAGTCCGAGAACCGGAGTGCCAGTGGAAGGCTGCCTTAGGAGGATTAGCAGCCTCGCCCTCGTTGGCTTCCTGGAAGTAGTTGGAATGCTGGACTGAACTTAGGCCGGCCAGAGTGTAGCACGAGTGGTATCCATCTGGGCGTCTGGGGAGAAAGTCAATAAGCTAACTGAAAAGAACTCAAGAAGGGCTTGCGCTTACGTGCTGGGTTTGTCTCTCAAACCACCAGCGTCAGCTTGGCAGCAGCAAAGGATATACCGAATCAACCCCTCACGGTTGTATAAAAAACGATCGCCCGAGGTCACAGATGGCTTAGGAGAATGAGGGCTCGGCAAGGCTGCATCAATAAGAGGCCAGCACCCTTTAACCCAGTGGCTGTAGCATCCGTCGACCAGCTTGTTGGTGCGCCCCGAGAAGCCACCTTCTGGTGCGTATTGCCGCGACGACAGCCACGACATTAGAAGTGGCAAGTCTAGATACCTGTGGATATCTCGTGAGCAATGATCACGAGGAGCACGCGATTTCCCCTTACTTCGGAATCATTTCGCGTGGAGGCCCAACTATGCACAAACACGCAAGTGCACAGAATGCATATGCACCATGTGCTTCGGTCTGCGGTGCGCCAGATATACCACCTTCGAAGGTTTGACCTGGTCTCACATCAGTAAGCGTATCTCGAAGTCCTAGACGTCCTATTTACATCGAGATAAATATTCTGGTAGACCGTCTAGGAATGTAGTGAGTCCTTTCGCTCGTGCAGGAGCATCTGGAGGTAGCTCGAGTGGCAAGGCAAGTAAAGAAATCATAACCATCGAGCAGTAAGCACCACTGTGCATGTGAGCTGCTGGTCCGATGCTAGATTTCTAAGAGTGCCATACCGAACATCTTCTTCTCCTCCCACACACATTCTGAATCCTCCATCTGCCTCTTTAATCTTGCCGAGCCATTTCCATCTACGCCTGTAGTCAGTATACTACGGAAAGTCGTGTGCTATTCGAGAATACTGACAAGGAGCGGCGGTCAATAATTTCGAGACTCTCCGTCCCACCAACCATCGCCAGACTCAGGACAACAGCATAGGATGGCGCACAATGAGCAATATGGCCATGCCCTCCACCAAAACCTCCATCAGGGTTTTGGCCGGCGGCAAAGGTTCGAATGACTCTGCATGTTGGTAAGCACTGAAGACTCGCTGTTTTCATGGGCCGTACTGTTCACGGTAAGGCTCCACATCTACACCCAGTAGGCAAAGACCAGTCAAGGCCCAATAGACAACCCATGGCCGAGCGGCATCGTAGGCTATGAACCTTGCATTCTGTATTGCCTTTCTCAAAAAGTCTATATGGTCATCGCGTTCCAGTCTGGGCACGCCGTGAGGTGTAAAGTCGTCTACGGTTTTGTTCGGATGTGCAGTTCCTGCAAGGTGAGGCAGGCATTCCTGAACGGTTTCGTCCTGCGATTCGGATGTCTCAGTGACCAAGTCGTCCCTTATTGGCGGCAATGACTTGAACAATATTGGAACGGTGGGTCGATCATGATTCCATGCGGGAGCTGTCTGAAGATTGGAGACTCCTTCTGGAGTGATGCCAGAAGGATCTGATTGGCTCATTCTCCAGCTCTTCTCGTGGGTCATGTTACCCCACGGTGTCTGCTCAGGAGTCTCCTTTCCCAACTTGGATCTTTTTGAATCTGGCCGGAATATAACTTTGGCTCTTGTGGGCTTCACCCTGAAGATCGGGGACATTGTGTGAAGAAGCGAGACATGATTTGCTATTGTTCTCTAAGGTACATTCCACGGAGAATGTTCCGAACCTCGCCGAATTCGCTAGCACTCGTATTCCCTGCTGGGGAGCAACTGTGACTATGGAGTAAGGGATATTGAAATGTTACTACCTCGTGGACAAAGGTGAAGTTGTCACGCACTGCACACGTGATCAATTGTCAATGCCTGGCTCCTTATCTAACACGTTGACGATGGCATTAGATTCGTCTTCGAGTCCTTCGCACATCAAAATTGTAAGATTCTCGTCTGTCTCACCAGGATTGGGTTAGTTTTCAGATCAAATGGCAAGGCTCGAATTAATGCATGTCAGATTTGAGCAAACGAGGAAAAAGGCCGAGATGGTGACTTGGTGAGTTGTGGGGGACCCTTTACCTTTCTTGGTACCTCTCTGGGTAGTTCTAGCCGACGATCTTCGATCATTGGCAGCGCTCTCAGTCTCAGTGGGGAAAAGAGCGGTGAAGGTTGCTTTCAATCCCCTCTCCCACCACAAACCCTCACGCCCACACCATTGCAGTACTTACTCTACTCCTCCAGGGTCTGTCCCCAGTTCCGACCCCCGAACACAACGAGATTCTTCTTTCCCCGATCTGTCAGCAATGGCCTCTTCCTCCTTTCCCCTCCATCTTACCCCATCCCCACATTGATGGTGGATTGTGCCCATCTCATAGCATCAAACAGTAGTCATGGCAGACCTTGAACTCGCTGGCTTCGACTTTGCTCAAGGAGGCCCTTACTCGCCCAGACTATCATGGCCGCTGCACCAAAACAACGCCCGTAGCACACCGCAAAACACCAACATCAAGCGGTCAACAACTCCACTCCATCCCCAAGCGCCGACTTATGACCATTCTGCAAGCCAACTTCATGGCATCCGTCCTCAATACTCGGGCCAGAGTCTGCCATTTCAGCATTCAATGAATCAACAAACACGCCTTCCGCAGCAGTTTCGAGGGCAAGACCCCTCATATGATGGCACTTTACCTTTGCAATATGGTGTTCGGGCACCATTCCAATCCTCCAACTCAGCTTACGATAATCCCATCGCTCAATCAAATAGCGTTCAGCAGCAAGCTCAAGCTGACATGATACCCGAGTGGCGTGTACATCAGCACAATCAGCAGACTCGGTCACAGGTTCAGTTTCCCTTGGAACCCCAATACCCTCCGCAGTATCCCACTGAAGCATACGCCATGCCATATAATACGTCTCCAACCGAATATATGGCGAGCGCGCCCACACAGTTTGATAGTACCTTGGTGGGATCGTATCTCCCTCTGAACACCCAACTAGACGGCTTGCCCTTCGAATGGCAAGATTTTCCCAACGATCTCTTGAATTATCCAGCCGCGCACAGTCAGCCGGGTATGCCTGTATCTCAGCAGAATCTACCAAATTCTCCAACCGACACCTCACTGGAAGTTCGTTCGCTTTCAAGTAGCGACAACGGTTGGACATCGGTCGACTATACGCAACTCGATGGATCTTATCGAGACCAGCAAGTCGGCGCTATCTTCAATCCTGGAGAGACTCTTCACGGACGTACTTTCTCTGACTCGTCATATTCGGACGTGGAGCACCAGGCCCGGCTTTCATGGGGTAGCTTCGTCGACGTGCCACAACACGCAATAGGATCGCCAGGCAGTGACAGCGCCGGAGATATTGATTTCCGCTATGATCAATCTGATCAAAACGAAGAAGTTAAGATCAAGCAAGAGAAACAGCAACCGACTCCAATTATGACCTCGTCCTTCACGAAGCCTATCAAGATCAAAACATCTACCTCCCCACAACGATCGCCGATTCAACGATCGCCAGTATCTTCAGGGCGGACTTCTCCAGGAAGACGGCAACCAAAGAAGATCGGTCATGCGAAAGCTGCAAAGGCAACCATCCGACGACAATCCCAGTCAATCAAGGCGGATACCGAGAAAAGAATTGGAAGGAGGAAGGGTCCATTACGGCCAGAACAGAGGAAACAAGCCTCCGAGATAAGAAAGCTGGGAGCTTGTCTTCGGTGCAAATTCTTGAAGAAGACTGTAAGCATAAACCAAACAACTATTTAACCCTTGCTGATCGACCCTAGTGTGACAAAGGTGAACCTTGTGAAGGATGTCAACCATCGCACGCCCGTCTTTGGCATGTCCCGTGCACTCGGATTGATATCAAGGAAATTGCATATTTCATGAGGGACTGGAAGGCCGATTACGAGCGTCACGTCAGCCTCGGTTTCTCGATCGACAACATCAAAGGCTTTGCCAAGACTGAGCGGACATTGTTCATTACTCACGGCTATGGGCACCTACTTCCGGTGCGTGCACGCGAGGTCTTCGTACGCGACGAAAGATGCTTCGGACTGGATTGGGTGGAGACTATGGCAGACTTCCCAACCGAGCATTCGGTCAACACTGCCAAGTTGTCCGCAGGAATGGAAGGGATTTCCACAACTCTGCTCTCCGACTATCTCGACCGACACCTTGACATGCAATTTCCAAATTTTGTCGATGAATATTTCGAAGGCACGCCCTTCCTCACGGAGATGCTCAAGACGGCCTATACCTTTTGGTTGCGCGAGGGAACTCCAGTCATTCGGAAATCTTTGAAATTTCTACTTGCATACAACCTCACACAGCATGTCACCCTTGTTGAAGGTATTCCGGACGAGGAGGGCCTGCTAGGTAAGATCAATGACCGGACCTCAAAGTTCAATGGAAAGACGATTGCCCCAGTCATGATAAACTTCCAAGTCAAGATCGCCATGGGCAATATGTGGCGAGAGTTGCAGAAAGACATTCTGGAAGAACTCTCGCATCTCTACTCTAGTGTCTACACAAAGGACAAGTTGAGGCATTGGCCGACGATCTTCATGGTGGCCTCCATCTTACTAGCTGTTTGGGAGGAGATGCAATTCGACTGCCACTACCGCATTCCTGTAAGCCAACTGAATACGATGTGCGTTGCAGCTACTGACATCCTTCAGGACAAGGAAGTCGTCAGCAAGTTCTGTACTGATATGGAGACAATACCCGTCGGTGTCATTGTTGGCCTTTTCGCCGCCATCTCGCAGAAACTTCCTCCTCTTCAGGAGTGGGATTCCAACCAACACCACCATCAACTGAATTCCAACCCTGCCGTATGTAACGCATTGACAGAAGTCCGCCAGCATGTTACGCGTCATGGTAAGTCCAAGAAACTTATGTGTTGTGCACTCTGAATTGACTCGTCACGCAGACAAATACTTACGAAGTCGATGTGACACGACGTTCGATCGCAATGATTTCGACTCGCTGTCCAGCAAATTTACGTCCAAACTTGTGATTCGAGCCTCAGCCAGCTAATCGTCTTCTCTCTTTTTTCTTTCACGGCAGCAACCAAACCTCGCCGGTGCGGCGATAAGTTTTCTCTACGACAGATATACGGTTTCACGACAGTTCAACGGCAGCTGCATTGCACGCGGACCCCGGCTTTTATTCCCTTCTCTCAGTCCAGATTTACGAGTGGACCACGATCTTCTTAGGTTGCAACAGGGAGGACTTTACGAAAGCTAGAATCGAAGGTATTCATGTGTATCATATGATGATTTGATGGAGTCAATATATGATGCCGGTTGAGTATACACCGATTGAATCTTAGGATAGTTAGTGGCTGGGAGGTATGGCCGAATTAGATAGCTGAATGGTTAATACCTCTTCCTTGCATGCATCACTGTAGATATGAGCAGATGCACCTCACCAGCCAGGCCAACAGACTTTTCCTTTCCTTCCTGTTACTGTGAAGACAGTGATCACAAACACAAATGGCTTCCCGCTGCTTCCAGGCGGTTCTAACATTGCCTTGGCGCTAGTGAAACTCTAAATCTTAGCACCTTTCCATTGCGATTACTGTGCAACACACCTGACCTCTTCACTCTTCAACATCTCCTCGATCTCCATCCCTCATCCATCTTACACTTCATCATCTACAATCACTCATCCACCCAGAACTCATCCTCAAATCACATACAACCATACCATCTAAAATCAACAAACAGCCAAGATGCAAATCTTTGTGAAGACCCGTAAGTTGAAACCCCCGCAATAAGGCTGTATCTCACCGCCACCTTGACCCTTTACTGACACCTCCACCCACAGTCACCGGAAAGACCATCACTCTTGAGGTCGAGTCTAGCGATACCATCGATAACGTGAAGGCGAAGATTCAGGACAAGGAGGGCATTCCTCCTGATCAGCAACGTCTTATCTTCGCTGGAAAGCAACTCGAAGACGGCCGCACCCTCTCCGATTACAACATCCAGAAGGAGTCCACTCTCCACTTGGTCCTTCGTCTCCGCGGCGGAATGCAGATCTGTAAGTTTTGAAACCTCTTGTCTCGTATTATACATCACTAACTCATTTCAAGTCGTCAAGACCCTCACTGGGAAGACCATCACCTTGGAGGTGGAATCATCCGATACCATCGACAATGTGAAGGCGAAGATCCAGGACAAGGAAGGTATTCCACCCGATCAGCAGCGTCTCATCTTCGCTGGCAAGCAGCTCGAGGACGGCCGCACCCTTTCGGACTACAACATCCAAAAAGAATCCACTCTCCATCTTGTCCTCCGTCTCCGTGGTGGTATGCAGATCTTTGTTAAGACTCTCACCGGCAAGACCATCACATTAGAAGTCGAGTCGTCAGACACCATTGACAACGTCAAGGCGAAGATCCAAGATAAGGAGGGTATCCCACCAGACCAACAGCGATTGATCTTTGCTGGCAAGCAGCTTGAGGATGGCCGTACGCTTTCAGACTACAACATCCAGAAAGAGTCAACACTCCATCTTGTTCTCCGGCTACGTGGAGGTATGCAGATCTTTGTCAAGACCTTGACAGGGAAGACCATCACTTTGGAGGTTGAGAGCTCAGACACCATTGACAACGTCAAGGCGAAGATCCAAGATAAGGAGGGTATCCCACCAGACCAACAGCGATTGATCTTTGCTGGCAAGCAGCTTGAAGATGGGCGCACCTTGTCCGACTACAATATTCAGAAGGAGAGTACTTTGCACTTGGTGCTCCGTCTTCGTGGTGGTCAGTAAGGGGAGCATGGGTGTGGGTCGAATTGAATTTGTAGTCATGCGAATTGGCGGGCATCTCTAAGAGGCATATCTATGAGATCCAAGTTCATAACGAAAGGCTTTGCGGCAACGATAGGTAGCTTACATTGGTATCAAATACATTGTGAGCTGCCATAATCTCTCCTCCAGATTCAAGTGGAACCGTGGAATCACTTATATCCAACAATTGTAGATAGATGACTAGAATCCATCCAATCGCTAAATCAGATGTGGCGGCGGCGGCATCTCCAGCGCAGCCGGAGTCTTGCTCAAATTTTCCAAATGGATTTCTCCGACACTCACTTGAACATGACCAGCCAGATCACCAGAAATGCCGTCTTTCTTCTTCCACCTTGCCATAGACCTTGACGTAGCCGGAAGTTCAGCTCAACGAGTCACAGAAGAGCCCAGCTCGAACACTAAGACATCTACCAACCACAAGCCTACACATTTCCCCACCTATCAAAAAATTTCATGCACAAGCCCCAGTGGTACGAGTGTTCCTGAGACTGGTCCTGCTGTCTCATCGATTATCTCTCATGACTGGCGGTACGACAAGATTTCTACGACGACGGTCACTATGGCTCCTTCGGCAGTGATAGAGAAGAAAGATAGTAACAGAAAGCAAAGTGGTGAGAACATTACAAACGGGATCAGTGCTGGTCCTGGCGGTCTTGCTACAAAAGGCAGATACGAACCTTGGGACCCCAAGGAAGATGATTTAGGATGGGGCGTCGTACGGCTCTACCGAGATGCCGAGGAGACTCCAGCACTTTACGATGAGCCTACAAGTCCGAAACACTCGAAACATGCCCGGGCTTCATCTAGGAAAGAAGAAGAGAGTAGACCGCGCTCCCAGGATGAAGAGTGTACTACGCTTTGCATCCTTGCCGTACCGTCCTACCTCACCCCGTCAGATTTCCTTGGATTCGTGGGGGAGAAGACGAGGGAGGAGGTCAGCCATTTTCGGATGATCAGGACGGAGAGGGGAAATAGGTATATGGTGCTTATGAAGTTCCGGAATGGCAAGCAAGCGAGGGAATGGAGGAGGCAGTGGAACGGGAAAGCTTTCGATGGCATGGAGGTATATCTGCTCTTTGCCCACCTCTATGAGATGCCATTGTTAACAGTACACAGCCCGAAAACTGCCACGTCGTCTTCGTCAAATCAATCGAATTCAGGACACACTCCCTCCCAGGCCAGGAAGCCTCCTTCCCAGACATGACCAACGACCCATTCACCCCGTCCACCACCACGCCCCAAGCAACGGCCACCCGCCCCTCTAAACCTCAACCCCCTCCCACCCCCTCACTTATCGAATTCCCCACCTGCCCCGTCTGCCTCGAACGTATGGACGAATCCACCGGCCTCCTCACAATCCTCTGCCAACACGTCTTCCACTGCTCCTGCCTCCAAAAATGGCGCGGATCAGGCTGCCCTGTATGTCGCTACACGCAAGACGACCTTGCAAAGAATCGCTACCTGCACCCCGCTCATCCGACCTCAGAGCCCGAAATGAACGAATGCAGCATCTGCCGCTCCGACGCTAATCTCTGGATCTGTCTCATCTGTGGGAGCGTGGGCTGTGGGCGCTATGATGCCGCGCACGCTTTCGCGCATTATGAGGCTAGTGCGCATAGCTTCGCTATGGATATGAGTACGCAACGTATCTGGGACTATTCTTCTGATGGGTATGTGCACCGTATAGTTCAGGACAAAACGGATGGGAAGTTCGTAGATACACATCACACGACCAATGATAACGCTTCCACCACTTCCGCTAATCATGGCAACCATATTGGCTACCGGGAAAGGGATGACGATTTCGACGACTATGTCCCCCGCGAGAAACTCGAAAACATCAACCGCGAATACACTTCCTTACTGTCGAGCCAACTCGACTCACAAAGGACCTACTTTGAAGAAATCCTCGAGCGCGCCGCCGACAAAGCATCCCGCGCCGCAGCCTCCGCTGAACGAGCACTAGACACCTCCGCCCGCACGCAGGCCCAGCTAGCTAAGCTGCGATCTTCTCATGACGTACTCGTTAACGATACCATCCCAGCGCTGGAGAGGGACAAAGACCGCGAGACCCGCAAGTCCGCCAAGTACGCCGACATGGCGCGGAAGCTCGAAAAGGAATGGCGCGATGAGAAGGCCATGACCTCGTCTCTTCTTGAGCGTGTGGAGCGGCTCGCCGAGGATGTGAAGAGGCTAGAGAGGGAGAAGGCGGAGCTGGCGGAGGAGAATAGGGATTTAGGCTTCTTTATCTCGGGGGGGAAGAAGTTGAAGGCGTTGCAGGAGGGTGATGGGGCTGGAGACGGAGGGGGTGGGGTGCGTGGGTTGGGGGCTGAGGAGGTTAGGGAGGGAATGGTCAGTTTGCGGGTTGCTAAGGAAGGGGGAGAGGGGAAGAAGGGGGGAAGGAAGGGAAAGGGGAAGAAGTAGGTGGGCTGGGGAGTTGTGGCTGGGGGAGTGGCATCGCCATGGTGTTGTACTACTGTTTCTCTGCATGGTCACGGGAGTTGGGAAGGGGGCATGCATGATAGATACCCCTTTAGCATAGGATTAGGAAATTCTCAATTTTAGAATGTAGCGGCTTGGGACCAGACAGCACGAGATGAATAAGGCCAGATGACATACTCTCTGTCCATGTGCTGACACAAGGCTGGGCTCCAAGTAGTACAACTGATGTCGAGCCAATCTTTATAGAAATACTATATAGGTTGCCTGTAGAGCATTTATTGGCAAGGTTGGGGATACCCAGTCTTGAGGCTGGACGGAAATGTTGTCGAGCCTCCAGTACAGATTACTGACAGTTGTGGTGCCGCATTTGAGGTCCCGGCTTTAGAGCGCCGGGCGATGTATGGTGGGAGTCGGACGATACGGCGAAGAATGAAGCTATTCAGATGGACATCTAATAAATAAACATCGAAGTGGGGTTCAATTTGCCCCCCGTCCTCTCCCAATAACACGTACTCTTGCTTATATATCCATCATATAATTGTTGCTTGCCCTGTAAGGTTCCTTAATTGATCGGGCTGATTTTCTTGTCTATATACACTCTTCTACTACTATTACCTTTTCTTGCAAAGCAACAAACCTGCAGCTATCTTTATGCCCAACTGATTACCATTGCTTCTGTCCATCCGAAACACAGATTGCTACGGGAATATGCCTCTCACAGTCCTGTCCGACTCGGACATCCATTCTCTCCTCATTTCCCTCACACGAGATGATATACTGCATCTCCAGCACAACCTCTCCGAAGCTCTACACGACTACTCGACGGGCACTCAAGAAACAACAGCAGGATGCGGTGCAAACCAGCCCAAAAGAATTGCCATCCCAGCCGCAGACAACAAAACAACTCTGTTTATGCCCGCAACCACGAGCACAAGCCGTGGCATCAAAATCGTCTCTTTGGCAATCGCACCGGCTCCAATCATCGTACCTAGCATGAGCACTCTTGAGCTCGGTTCTCTACGAAGTGGCTCAAGAGCTGGATCTCGGTCTGGTTCACGAGCTGGATCACGTAGTGGCTCCCCAGCACCTCAGTCGCCATCCGCTGCGAGCCCCATATCGCCGGCACCGACAATCTCCCATACAAGCTCAATGGCAAGCACGATATCATCAGTCCCCTCAATGTCAAGCGTCCCCTCGAACCCCAGCACCAAATCTGCCGACCCTTCAGTCGCCTCCTCCCAATCCACTACTCCCCATGGCTCCCTTACTCTCCTCACCTCCACCGGTCTCCCCTACGCCTTCTTAGCAGCAGAAGAGCTGACCGCCTTTCGCACTGCCCTCGCTGCAACCATCATCTTCAACCGTCGCGATCGCGTCCACTCCATCACCGTCTTCGGCGCCGGAAAGCAAGCCCAATGGCACATCCGGCTCGCCCTCATGCTCCGCGGATCGGAAATCCACCACATCGACATCGTCAACCGCTCCTTCTCCCGCGCCAAACAAATCATGCACGACTTCCACGCCTCCCCCGAATGGGCCGACCTGCGCACCGCAAACCCCAAAATCCAATTCAGCATCGTCTCCTCCGAGTACGTCGACTACCACCGCCTCCTCAAAGACCACATCCGCAAAGCCGATGCCGTCTTCCTCTGCACCCCCAGCACCTCCCCCCTTTTCCCGCACGAACACCTCACCAGCAGCGAAGGCCGCAAAAAAGGCCGCTACATCTCCGCCATCGGCAGCTACCGACCCCACATGCTGGAACTGCACCCGGAGATCCTCCGCCAAGCCGTCGCCCCGGAGCACAAACACCACCACCACCGCCACGCAGACAAGGGCGGCGTCATCGTCGTCGACAGCCTCGAAGCTTGCTTGCGCGACGCGGGCGAGGTCATCCAGGCTGGCATCACGGCGGAGCAGTTGGTCGAGCTGGGGGAGTTGCTTATGGTCAAGAAGGCGAGTATGCGGGAGATTGAGATGGGGACGGGGGAGGGGGAGAAGGGGCTCAGGGAGTGGTTGCAGAGGGGGAATGTGGTTTATAAGAGTGTCGGGCTGGGGATTATGGATATTTGTGTTGGGGAGGATTTGGTGCTTTTGGCGAGGGAGAAGGGGGTCGGGACGTTTGTTGAGGGGTTTTGAATTGCACTTTTGTATCAATGGATATGGGGATCAGGGGACATGGCCGAATGGCTTCGCTTCAGGGATGGCTTGCTGAACAATGATAGGATGAGAAAACGTGCGAGGAGAACAGGGACTCGTTGGGTTGATAAAGCGTTGGCGTTTGGACGAAGGTGTATCTACCTGAATAGGTGGATTGGAAATCGGACAATGGAATTATCAAAATATTTAGATACACCTCTAAGAACCCCCCACCCCCCCTTCCCATCCTAATCCTAATTCCAGTCCCAGCCCCTTCCCCGCAGGATCCAATGCGAGAGGATGCAAACCTGTAGACTCGATGCGCAGCGTCCGTACCCGATTCTCACGTCCACGGAAATTCGATGGTATAATAAAGTGTGTCCACCCCGCGGATGTGAAACCAGATTTTGCAGAACAGTTCTTGATGAGGGTTTTCCTTAGGGTTTTCCTGAGGGTCTTCCCAGCATCCCCCCAACCTACCCAGCACTTATGAAACACTCCCCCAGCACCTCCACCTACCCCTTCCACCGTAAATCTAGAGCATCCGCTCATTAGCAGGCGGTGCGCCACCCAAAGGCGCGCTACCTCGCCCTGTGCCCGCCTGCTGAGCTTCCGCTTGACGGGCGCGTTCGGGGTTGGGACCGTGGCGTCGGGAGCTGGGGCGCGGGGATGTTGTTAGTGGGGTTTTCAAAGGATTTTGGAGGGAGGGCGCTTGGGGGGTTGGATGGGGTTGGAGGAATAAGGGATGCTGATGGGGGTATTTGTCGAGGGGTAGGCGGCTTCATGCTCCGGTGCAGCAGCGAGGGAATACAAAATGGGAAGATGGAGCGGAAAAAGTAAAGAAGGAGAAACTCACATGATGGCCCTGCTGCCCATGCTCACCACCAGCATAAACGCCCAGCTCGGAATCATACCGAACCCGAAGATCAAATACCCCAGCGCCTTATTCACCCCGTACTGCGCCAGCCACCCGTCGAACGGATGGAACGCCCCTTCGTATAAATACCCCTCTTCGTACTTCTTCCCCGTGTGCAGCGCAATCATGTCCGCCGCCTTCGTCTCCGTGAAGTTCAGGTAGCTGATGTGGATCTCGCTCGGGGCGCCGCCGGCGGGGCGCTGGATGTGCCAGATGGTGGGCGGTTTGGCAGTCCAGGTCGCGCAGAGCACCGCTTGCGCGTCGCAGTTGATGTAGCCGAGCTTCGGGGCTGTGGCGTCGGCCGCGAGGACAGAGGCTGTCTCGTTCCACTGCACCTCCAGGTTGTGGCAGTGGCCGCCGCAGGTCTTGTTCCCGCCCGAGACGAGGATCATCCATTCGGTTGGGCCGGGTTTGAAGGGGTCCGGGGTGAGGAGTGTGTCGTAGTTGGACATTGTGAGGGGGTGGACGACGCGGGCGGCGATTTTGGCGGCGGCGGCGGGGATGGGGGATTTGATCGCTTGGGGGAT
>JAABUQ010003556.1_pt1 | contig 28308 bp, 27 predicted proteins | sample 5560001 | NCBI WGS metagenome assembly JAABUQ01 (sample SAMN10711888, study PRJNA513371) | rock metagenome | isolation source: Antarctica rocks | place: Antarctica: Victoria Land, Finger Mt nord | collected 2015-12-18 | reverse complement strand
CACGAACGTTGGGTTTACCCCTACGAGCCGAGCGCGCTGGCCGCCGCTTCGGGCGACGGGTAGTGGCGATACTCCGCGAAGGCTTGGGTGAGGTGCGCCGAGCCGCTGAAGGGTCCGACGTTGCCCGTGAACGTGCCGCGCAACTCGCGCGGTAACCAGCCGACGCCCGTGTCGCCAAAATCGATGTCGATGACGCCGGTGCGCGCGTCGCCGTGGAGCACGTACGGCTCTTGCGTCTCGTGCAGCACGCGATCGTGCGCGGCGTCCACGATGAGCACGCCGCTGCCGTGTTGCGTATCGTGAATCGCGCTCTGGAAAGCGATCGCAACGAGACCTGCCGCACAACGCGGGCATGGCGCGTCGGCGAAACGGTATTCATCGCCGTACGGACCCCAGGGCTCGTGGCTCTGCTGCTCTGCGGGCTTGCCGAAGGGTGCATCGGAGCCCGGGCGTAGGCCGGTTTTTACGAGCATACCGTCGCCTAGTACGAACCAGCGCCGTTCTTGCTCCAAACGATGATAGAAGCCCGCGCCGACACGTAAACGGCTATCAGATTGGAAGCCGACGACGCCGTGAACCGCCGCCCTGTTCGCGTCGATCACGCGCGCCATGACGGCGTCGACATCGGAATCGGCCGCCGCAGGCGACATGACACCGGTCAACGGTGGTGCAAGGCTCGCGAACACGAGGAGCTTGAGGGCGCGCCGGCGGGTCGATGTAAAGCGCAGGGTCACCTGGTTCCCCGGCGCGTTCCGGCGCGTCCTTCTTTGTGTAGCACGCTCCGTCATGCCGAGGCGCTGCCGGGCAGCTCGAGGGAATCGAGCGTCCGCGAAGGTGCCCAGATCTTACGCAAGTGCAGCGCGCTCAGATCGGCTTCGGCGACCTGCGCCGTATCGAGCTGCCAGGGATTGGCTTTCCACGCACTATCGTAGATCATGGCGAGCGTTCGGCAGCCGTTCGCGATGACGTCGACCGTCCGGTCGCCGAAGAGGTCGTACAAGTGTGAGACGGCGGGCTCGGCGATGTACGCATCGACGATCGCCTTGGGCGGGAAGCGTGACGAAGGTCTCGCGCATCAGTTGCACGGTCGCGACCGCTACACCGTGACCACCCGAGACCAGCGGTAAGCCGTGCGTTCGCGCCGCGCCGCTTCCGAATCCGAAGATCGCATTGAGCTGCGCTAAGATGTCGGCCGCGTGGGTATTGAGCATCTTCGTTTCGTAGCCGCGTGGACGCCCTTGCCTTGCGCGCACCCTCAGCCGAGTTCTCGAGTGTTCGCGGCTCGGTCGACCGCTTGCGATCGGCCGGCCGCGGCTGCTGCGGCGGATGATCGTAATACCAGTCGTCTTTGAGAATGCGATATTTCCCGATCGCGGTCGCGACGACGTTTTGCAGATGCGTGAGGTGCACGTGCCACGCGTCGCGCGCGTCGAGGAGATCGGCAATCGAAAGCGACGAATAGTCGCGTTGCGGCGGAAACTGCTGCATGGCGACGCCCATCGCGCTCATTCTACCGTCGGATGGCGCCGCAAGGCAAGCGCGCCAGCGGAGTGTCGCGCGCGACGCGAAGGAGTTCGCGAACAGTTACCGTAGCGCGCGAGGGGTGTTCCGTTCGTTCGGTGCGCGTGCGCTGGGTGCGCTGCTCGCCGCACTCGCTCTGGGCGCGTGCACGCGCGTCGGTACCGCTCCGCGCCGCGGCACGCTGCACCCCTGGACGCAGCCCGATACCGTGCGCATCGGGATGTACGAGGAACCCGACACCTTGAACCCGGTCATCAGCTCGATGGCGTTCACGAGCGACGTTGCCCAGCTGCTCTACGACGGCCTCATCCGGTACGATGCGCGGGGCCGCGCGATCCCGGACCTGGCCCGCGAGCTGCCGTCGCTGCGCAACGGCGGCATCAGCCGCGACGGCCGCACGATCACGTATCATCTCATGCCGGCGGCCCGCTGGTCCGATGGCGTACCGGTCACCGCACGGGACGTGATCTTCACGTGGCGCGCGATCATGAATCCGCGCAATCGCACCGCGACGCGCACGGGGTACGACCGGATCGCTGCCATCGACGCTCCGGATCCACACACGGTGCGCTTACGTCTGACGTCGCCGTACGCTCCGGCGCTCTACCTCTTCCGCGACCTCAACCAGGGCGCGATCGTTCCCGAGCACGTGCTCGCGCGGTATTCGGACATCAATCGCGTGCCGTTCAACACGCATCCCGTCGGTTCGGGTCCCTACATCCTGCGCGTCTGGCACCACGGCAGCGAGATGCGCTTCGACGCGAACGACCACTACTTCCGTGGCGCTCCGCAGATTCCACACGTCGTCGTGCGCTTCATCACGGATCAGAACACGCTCCTCGCGCAGTTGCGCACGCACGAAATCGATGTCGGGTACGATCTGTCCCTCCAGCAGATCGCGCAACTGCGGGCGCTAGCCGGCGTGCGCGTCGCCGACAGTTCGACCTTGCACTGGGAACATCTCAACTTCAACGTGCGGCGGCCGCCGCTCGACGATCGGGCGGTGCGCGTCGCGCTCTGCACCGCGATTGACGAACGCACGATCTTCGAGAAGGTCTACCATGGTCTGGGGCGTGCCGCACCGGTCCATTTCAACCCAGACTTCGGCTGGGGCGATCCAAAGGTCCGCTACTATCGGTACGATCCGCGTGCAGCGGCGCAGCAGCTCGAGGCAGCCGGTTGGAAACTCGGCAGCGACGGCACCCGCTACAAAGGCGGCAAGCCGCTGGCCTTCACGCTCTCGACCGTCGCCGGCGTCAAGGCGCGTGAAGCGATCGAAGTGCTGTTGCAGAACGCTTGGCACGCGCTCGGCGCCGACGTGGAGGTCAAGAATTTTCCGGCGGCGACCCTCTTCGCACCAGCGGCGGCCGGCGGCGTCCTCTACGGGGGCAAGACGGACGTGGCCATCTTCACCTGGCAAGACGTCACGCCGGACCCCGACGATACGGCCTTCGTCGGGCCCAAGCAGCTGCCGCCGAGTGGCGAGAACGCGACGTTCTACGTCAATCCGCAGCTCGGGCGGCTCGAGCTCGCCGGCGTCGCGACCTACGATCCGGCGAAACGGAAGCCGATCTATGCCGCGATCGGACGCATGCTGATCGCCGACGTGCCCGAGTACGTGCTCGACTGGCTGCCCGAAGTCACGGCGGCGAACGTCGACCTGCACGGCCCCGGTCCGACGCCGGTCGGCAGCGATTTATGGAACATCGCGAGCTGGAGCTACGGCCCCAAAGCATCACTTTAAATACGTACAAAGAGCTCCTTGGATTCTGAGCCTTGGCAGGCGGGAGCGCTTTGGGCGCCGATAGGTGCGCTATGGCACGCTATCGCATGGCTTCGTTTCTCCTTGCGGCGCTTTTCGCGATGGCGCTCGCGCCGGCGCAGGCGACTCGCGCGCATCTCCCGCGCGAACTCGCGTTCCCGCTCGAACCTGGCGCGGCGGCGGCACGCCTACGCTCGGGCGAAGCGACGCGGTCGGAGATCGGTTCGGGCAATACCGTTACCGCCGACCCGCCGGTGCCGCGTCCCGCCGGCGCGCCTTGCGTCGCAAAGCTTTTCACGAACGCGACGTTCGCGCAGTATGCGCCGCAGACGTTTGCATATACGCCACCGGCCGGCTGTCCGGGGCCGTTCGCGAAGATCGTTTTCAATGCGGACTTGAGCGTCTCGGCAGGACGCCAATTCGACCGGACCGCATCGGTCGAACTCGCGAACGTGCCGCTCTATTTCGGCACGACGGCAGAACCGCGCCGGACGCTTGCGCCGTTTTGGCACGTGGAGCGCGACGTCACGGACGACGCCGCGTTGCTCGCTGTGCCGCAGTCCGGTGAAGCCGACATCTTCAACATCGTCAACGCGACGTACACGGGCGTGATCACGGCGAGTGCCTACCTGCAGTTCTATCCGGCATCGGCAGCCGTCCCGGCCGCCGGCACACCCGACATCGTGCTGCCCGTGCCCAATGCCGCCGGCGGACCGCAGCACCTGCCGACGGGGACGAGTAGTTTGAGCGCGACGTACGCGCTGCCCACGAACGTGGAACGCGCGTATCTCGACGTCTACGCGCAGAGCCAGCAAACCGACGAACAGTACTTTCTGTGCGCCCCGACCGATATCGCAGCGCAGCTTGCGGCGCTCTGTCCGAACACCGCCTTTCGCGAGACCGAGATCAGCATCGACGGCCGTGCGGCCGGTGTCGCGCCGGTGTATCCCTGGATCTTCACGGGCGGACTCGACCCGTATCTTTGGGCGCCGCTGCCCGGCGTACAGACGCTCGAATTCATTCCGTATCGCGTCGATCTCACGCCGTTTGCCGCGACGCTCGCGAATGGGAAAACGCACACGATCGCGCTCGCGGTCGACAAGGCGAACAACTATTTTCAAGGGTTTGCGACGCTCTTCGCCTACGTCGACCACGGCAGTAAGCACGTAACGGGCGCACTGCTCCGCGACACGCTCGCCGCGAACCCCATGCCCAAGGTCGTAGAGAACGTGACCGGCACGCCGCCTTCGGTCAACGGGACCGTCGGCGTGACCGACTCGCGCAACTACGAAATCGACGGCTACGTGAATACCTCGCATGGACGCGTCGCAACATCGCTCTCTGCGAGCGTCAATTTCGGGAATCAGCAACAGTATTCGAATCAGTCGGCAACGACGGGCACGATCGTGGCGAATCAAACGGCGACCGCCGCGACGACGGTCATTACGCGCGGTTCGCGCGGCACGTCGGTACACAACAGCTTTTCTTCATATCCATTGTCGGTCTCACTCGCGACCGTGCTCGACGCTTCGATAACCGGCACGCAGAGGACCAACATCGATCAGCAGTTTCTCGAAGTCCAGAGCGAGGCGGGTCCCGGCGGCAACTTCGCGCGCGTCGTAAGCAACGACGTTACGCCCTCGGACATCCTCGATATCGCAAACGGGGCAATCTCGGGCCATGCGAAGCAGCAGAGCGTCCAGCGGTACGCCGTTTTCGATACGCGCGGCACGTGCTACACGCAGACGTTAACCGCCGCGAATAGCGTGCTCACCGGCGTCTCGAATGGGCCCTGCGACCGGACGTCGGCGCAGCGGCTGCTGCGCTCGCTGGGCCGCCACTGAACGCGGCGACCCGAGTGCCGCTAGCGCGGCAATAAAAGCTGGTGTGTTGCGAACGTCGCGGGCGCAAGCATCGATGACGCGACCGTGTCGTTGCCTCGTCGCCGATGAGCTCGATACGTTCGTCGGGTGCGAAAACCGATGCCGACACCATCCGGTGGTACTTCGCGACGGTAATTCGGTGACGTGCGAATTCGCTGTTGCTTACGCCGGCAAGTCCTTGGGGCGGTCGGCGTAGATCAGCGCAGGCTGCTCCTTCTTCTCGATGACTTCCTTATTGATGACGCATTTCTTGACGCCTTGCAGGCTCGGGAGGTCGTACATCACGTCGAGCATCACTTCTTCGAGGATGCTGCGCAACCCGCGGGCGCCGGTCTTGCGGCCCTGCGCCTTGGTCGCGATCGCGACGAGCGCTTCCTTCGTAAAGGTGAGGTCGACGCCGTCCATGCCCATGATCTTTTGGAACTGACGCACGAGCGCGTTGCGCGGTTCGACCAGAATCCGCCGCAGCGCGAGCTCGTCGAGTGCATCGAGCGTTACGACGATCGGCAAGCGGCCGATGAACTCCGGGATGAGCCCGAACTTGAGCAAGTCTTCGGGCATCAGCTGCTGCAGGAGCTTGCCCACGCGCGCATCGCGTTTTGATTCGGGTACCGAACGAAAGCCTAGGGCGTTCGAGGCGACGCGCGACTCGATGATCTTTTCCAAACCATCGAATGCGCCGCCGCAGATGAAGAGCACGTTGGTCGTGTCGATCTGAATGAACTCTTGATGCGGATGCTTGCGGCCGCCCTGCGGCGGCACGTTCGCTGTCGTGCCCTCGAGGATCTTGAGCAGCGCCTGCTGCACGCCCTCGCCGCTCACGTCACGCGTGATCGAGGGATTCTCGCTCTTGCGCGCGATCTTGTCGATCTCGTCGATGTAGACGATGCCCTTCTCGGCGCGCTTGACGTCGTAGTCGGCGGCCTGGATGAGCTTGAGGAGAATGTTCTCGACGTCCTCGCCGACGTAGCCCGCTTCCGTGAGCGACGTCGCATCGGCCATCGCCAGGGGAACGTCGAGAATCTTCGCGAGCGTTTGCGCGAGATATGTCTTTCCCGAACCGGTCGGACCGACGAGAAGAATGTTCGATTTTTGCAGCTCGACATCGTCGGCAGAGCTACCGGCGTTGACACGCTTGTAGTGGTTGTAGACCGCGACCGCGAGCGACTTCTTGGCGCGCTCCTGACCGATCACATACTGGTTGAGAATGTGATTGATCTCTTTGGGCTTGGGGATGTTGCGTAGCCGAACGTTCTCGTCGACGTTCTTGTAGAGCTCTTCCTCGATGATCTCATTGCAGAGCTCGATGCACTCATCGCAAATGTAGACACCGGGCCCGGCGATCAACTTACGCACCTGCTCCTGCGACTTGCCGCAGAAGCTGCATTTCAGTTGACCTTTTTCATCACCGAATCGGAACACGCGCGATCCTTTTTTCTGCTTCCGCTATGCCGGCTGCGGCGCGCCGCGCATCTCTTTATTGAAAATTTGGTCGACCAAGCCGTAGTCCCGCGCTTCTTCGGCCGTCATGTAGTAGTCGCGATCGATATCCTTGAGAATTTGCTCGATCGGCTTCTTCGTCGTGTGCTCGTAGATGCCCGCAAGCATCCGCCGGGTCGCGATGAGATCGCGCGCCGCGATCTCGACGTCGGTTGCCTGGCCGCCGATCTGCTGCACCCAAGGCTGATGGATCAAGATTTTTGCGTGCGGCAACGCGTAGCGCTTGCCCTGCGCGCCGCCGGTCAAGAGGATAGAACCCATCGATGCCGCCATGCCCGCGCAGATCGTGGCGACGTCGCACCGGACGAGCTGCATCGTGTCGTAGATCGCGAGACCCGCGGTGACGCTGCCGCCGGGGCTATTGATGTACATGTCGATGTCTTTGTCGGCGTCCTCGCGCTCCAGAAAGAGCAACTGGGCGATCACGAGGTTCGCGAGACCGTCGTCCACGACGCCGCCGATGAAGACGATGCGCTCTTTGAGCAAACGCGAATAGATGTCGAATGCTCGCTCGCCGCGCGCACTCTGTTCGACGACCATGGGGACGAGGTGGCCCAAATCCGTACTCCTCTGGGTTCGGCTCCGGCCGAACCTGTGGCGTTTGCGGCTTCGCCGCAATCCGCGTCGCGTTTGGCGCTGCGCTCAGCGTGGAGGAAGCCTAACTTCTCTTGTGACTACGTGGGAGACGCGTTGGTTGCTTCAACGTCGTCGCTGCGTCCTTCGAGACCGGTTGCGGCGCTCTCCACAGGCTGGGCCGGGTCAGCTTCGCTGATGTTGGCCTGCTCGAGCAAAAATTCGATCGTCTTCGTGCGCACGATGCCGTCGACGAGCGCGTTGAAATTCGAACGCAGCATTTCCAAGATCGCCTCGCGCGGCTGGCGGTACTGCGCGCTGAGCTGCTGGACCTCGGCTTCGACGTCGGCGCTCGTCGCCGAAATCGCTTCGGCCTTGGCGATCGCTTCGACCAGCAGCGACGACTTCACGCGCCGTTCGGCGTCCGCGCGATACTCGGCGACGAGACTTTCCTCGGACTTGCCTTGCTTTTGCAGGTAATCGTCCCAGGTGACGCCGGCGCGCTCGATGTAGCTCTTGGCTTCATTGCGCAGATTCTCGGCCTCGCGGTCGACGAGCACTGCCGGTAACCCGAAGTCGTGGGCGTCCATCAACTTCTGCAAGAGCACGGTCGTCAGGTCGCGGCGCTGATGCTGACGGGCGCTCGCCTCGAGCCGATTGCGAAGTTCGTCACGCAACGTTGCGAGCGTCCCGTCCTCGCGGCCGAAGCGCCGGGCGAACTCGTCGTCGAGCGCCGGCAGTTCCGCCACCTTGTTCTCGTGGACGGTAATCGTGAAGACGGCGGTTTTCCCGGCGAGCTCGGCGCTGCCGTAATCCTCCGGAAAGTGGGCCTCGACGTCTTTGGTCTGGCCGGCGGTCAGGCCGACGATCCCCGCGGCGAAACCGGGGATGAAGCGGTTCTCCGCGATCTCCGTCGCCTGCCCTTCGGCGCTGCCGCCCTCAAAGGGAACGCCGTCGATCGTGCCGGCATAGTCGATCGTCGGCACGTCGCCGAGCTGGACCGGACGGTCGGCGGGCACGAGCGTTCCGGCGTCCTTGCGCAGCTCTTGCAACGCATTCTCGACCTGCTCGTCGCTAACGGCGATCGAAGCGCCTACGAGTGCGACGCCCTTGTAATCGTGCAGTTCGATCTGCGGCCGGACCGAGACCGTCGCGCGGACGCGCAGCGGCTGGCCCTCGGCTTCGGGCAGCAACTCCATCTGCGGCTGATCGATGGGATCGAGATCGTTTTCTTGCAGTGCACGGCTATAAACGTCGGGTACGACCGCGTTCATCGCCCGCTCCTCGATCTGCGCCGTGCCGTATTGCGCCTCGAAAATCTTGCGGGGCGCCTTGCCGGGCCGGAATCCGGGGATCCGAACGTTTCGAACGAGCTCGCGAAACGCGCGGTCGCGAGCCTTCTGCAGCTCAGCGTCCGCGATCTCGATCTCGAGCTCGACCTGCGTGGGATCTAGATGCTTGACGATGGCGGCGCTCACGGGAGCCTTTCTTGGAGCGGAAGACGAGATTCGAACTCGCGACCCTCGCCTTGGCAAGGCGATGCTCTACCACTGAGCTACTTCCGCGGGGACCCGTGGCGGTTCGGCGCGCCCTGGCGAAATCTTTTTGGGACGGCCGATGGGCGAGCAGAGACTCGAACTCTGACGGGTTGCCCCACTGGAACCTAAATCCAGCGCGTCTACCGATTCCGCCATTCGCCCGCACCGGCCGTGCCGACGTGGACGCTTTGAGTCCGGAGCGGCTTGTCCTGTGCGCAGTGGAGAACCCTACGCGGCGGAGTAGGCGTCCTGCGATTTCCTAAGAAAGAAAGTTTCAAGGAGGCATACTCGCTTGAATATTGTGTATTTCCGTTGCGCGCGGTTCGCCGCGGGGACTGCAGCGCTCGTCCTGGCAGCATCGCTCGTGACGTTCGATCGGCAGCCGGTCGCCGCGCAAGGGTCGATTACGGTCGGCTACCTCGTCAAGACGCTCAGCAATCCGTTCTTCGTCGCCATGGGCGACGGTGCCAAGAGCGAGGCCAAAGCGAAGTCGGTGCAGCTCGTCTTCGAAGCCGGCAAATACGACGGCGACAACGCGACGCAGACTTCGCAGATCGACGATCTCATCACCCGCGGCGCGAAGGCGATTGCGGTGGTGCCGAACCTTTCGTCGGGGCTTGCGCCGGCCGTCAAACGAGCCAAGGCCGCCGGCATCAAAGTGCTCTCGGTCGATACGGCGCTCGATCCGCAGAGTCTGGCCGACACGTTCATCGCGACCGACAATCTCAAAGCCGGCATGCTCAACGGTCAATGGGCGAAGAAAGCGATGGGCTCGACCAAACCCGTCGTTGCCCTCCTCGAGGGCACGCCCGGCAGTCAAGTCAACACGGACCGCCTCAATGGCTTCCTGCAAGGCTTGGGCATCGCGAAAAGCGCCGCGGTTGCCGACGAGATCACCAACGGCGATCAAGGCAAAGGGCAGACGGCGATGGAGAACGTGCTGAGCGCGCATCCGAACATCAACCTCGTGTGGACCGTCAACGAACCGGCGGCGCTGGGCGCGGCGACGGCGATCAAAGCGCGCGGACTCGGCGGTAAGATCAAGGTCGTGTCGATGGACGGCGGCTGCCGCGGCATCAAGGCGGTGCAGGATGGCACGATCGATTCCGACGTCATGCAATTTCCGAAAAAGATGGCGCAGACGGCTATCGATCTCGCGCAGCAGGCCGCGCAAGGCAAGCCGATTCCCAAGCGCGTCGACACGGGCGAGATACTGGTCCTCAAGACGCCGCTGGCGGGCATCTCGTCCCAGTCGATCGGCTTCGGTCTCAAGAACTGCTGGTAACGCCAACCGCATCGCCGGCAGCGCGAGCGCCAGGCGGCAACGCACTCGTCGAGCGGCTCGGAGGCTTGCGAAGCCTGGGGTCGCTCGCCGGGCTCGTCGTTCTTTGCGCGATCTTCAGCATCGCCTCGCCCGTCTTCCATACGCCCCGCAACCTCGTGCAAGTGCTCGCGCAGGTCATGGAAGTCGGGACACTCGCGATCGGACAGACGATGATCGTCCTGGCGGCCGGGATCGATCTCTCCAACGGCGCGATCATGGTCTTGGGCTCCGTCGTCATGGCGAAGCTCGCCGTCTCCGGCGTGCCCGTGGCGGTTGCGATCCTCATCGGCGTCGCGCTTACCGCGGTGCTCGGCTTCATCAATGGTTTAGTGGTTTCGTACTTGCGCGTGCCGCCTTTCGTCGCGACGCTCGGCATGCTCAATCTCGCATATGCGAGTACGCTGCTCTACTCGGGGCAGGCTTCGGTCGACAACTTGCCGCCGGGCTTACTCGCACTGGGCACTCGCTTCGATCTCTTGGGCGTACCGGTCTCCGTCGGTCCACTCGTCATGCTCGCGATCTTCGCAATCGCGTGGTACGCGCTGACGCAAACGGGCTGGGGCCGCCACCTGTACGCCTTCGGCAACAACGTCGAAGCGGCGCGGCTCACGGGCATCAACGTGCGGCGCTTACAAGTCTCCGTCTATCTGACCGCCGGCGTCATTTATGGGATCGCCGCGCTACTGGTTCTGGGCCGCACCACGGTCGGCGATCCCAACGCCGGACAGACCGATAACCTCGACAGCATCACCGCGGTCGTCATCGGTGGCACGAGTCTCTTCGGTGGCCGCGGCGGCGTGATCGGCACGCTCATCGGCGCGCTGATCGTCGGCGTGCTGCGCAACGGCCTCACGCTCGTGGGCGTGGAGGCGCTGTGGCAAACCTTTGCGACCGGCATCATCGTCATCATCGCAGTCGCCGCTGACGAAGCGACCCGGCGCAAACGCGCATGAACGCAGAACCTATCATCAGCGCGCGCGGCATCGTCAAACGCTATGGCAACGTCACGGCGCTCGACGGCGCGGACTTCGAACTCTTTCCGGGCGAAATCGTCGCAGTCGTCGGGGATAACGGCGCGGGAAAATCGTCGCTCATCAAAGCGCTCTCGGGTGCGCTCGTGCCCGACGAAGGCGAGATCCAAATCGAGGGCAAGCCGGTGCACTTCCGCTCGCCGATCGATGCACGGCGCCTCGGCATCGAAACCGTCTTCCAAGACTTGGCACTCGCTCCGGCGCTCGACATCGCGAGCAACCTCTTTCTGGGCCGCGAGGAACGCAGTCCCGGAATCATCGGGTCCCTTTTCCGGCGGCTCGATGCCCGGCGCATGCAGAAGGAAGCCGCCGAGCATCTCGCCGGGCTCAAGATTGGCATTCGTTCGATTCGTCAACCCGTCGAGACGCTCTCCGGTGGCCAGCGTCAGGGCGTTGCCGTCGCGCGTGCGGTGTCTTGGGGACATCGCGCCGTCATCATGGACGAGCCGACCGCCGCGCTCGGGGTCAAGGAAACGGGGATGGTGCTCGACCTGATCCGCTCGGTGAAAGCGCGGGGCGTGCCCGTCATTTTGATCAGCCACAACATGCCCAACGTCTTCGAAGTCGCCGACCGCATCTCGGTGATGCGCTTGGGCAAGCGTGCCGGCGTGTTGCGGCCCGGCGTCGACACCATGGAAGACGTCGTCGCGATGATGACCGGCGCTTCGAAGAAGACCGTCCACGAAATGACGACCGAACACGGCTGACGCCGAGCGCTGCTTTCTCAAACGCGCGCTAACGCTCGACCATCGACATCATCGCTGCACCGTAACGCGGACCGGCCGTCTGGGCCGCGAGCGCGTCGAGCGCGGCGATCTCTTCGAGCGAGAGCGCGAGTTCGGTCGCGCCCCCGTTCTCTTCGAGATAGCGCACGCGTTTGGTGCCGGGAATCGGAACGACGTCGTCGCCCTTGGCGAGCACCCACGCGAGTGCGACTTGGGCGGGCGTTGCGTCGTGCGCGGTCGCGATGCCTTTGACCGCGTCGACGATCGCCGCATTCTGCTTGGCATTCTCCGCGCCGAAGCGTGGATCGCGGCGGCGATAGTCGTCTTCGGGGAGATCGACGTTGCTTGCAACCGCCCCCGTCAAGAACCCGCGGCCGAGCGGACTGTAGGGCACGAATCCGATCCCGAGTTCGCGTAGTGCGGGCAGAATGTCGCTTTCCACCCCGCGCTCCCACAGCGAATACTCGCTCTGCAACGCGCTGATCGGATGCACGCGATGTGCGCGCCGCAAGGTTTCCGCGCCGACTTCGGAGAGTCCGAGATAGCGGATCTTGCCCGCCTCGACGAGTTCTTTCATGGCGCCGACCGTTTCTTCGATTGCGACGTTCGGGTCGCGGCGGTGCTGATAGAAGAGATCGATCGTCTCGACGTCCAGACGTTTGAGGGAAGCATCGGCGGCACGCTTGACGTTTTGGGGAGAACCATCTACGCCGGCGATCGGATTGTTCGAGCCGGCGTTGATCTTGAAGCCGAACTTCGTCGCGAGCACGACGCCTGCGCGTCGCCCACGCAGCGCTTTCCCGACGAGTTCCTCATTGAGGTAGGGACCGTAGACCTCGGCCGTGTCCAAAAACGTGATGCCGAGCTCGAGCGCGCGGTGGATCGTGGCGATCGATTCGGCTTCATCGCCGCGGCCGTAGGATTGGCTCATCCCCATGCAGCCCAGCCCGAGCGCGGAGACGGTGAGACCCTGGGTTCCGAGTTTGCGTGTGTCCATGCGGTCAGGATACGCCCGACCGCCCGTCACAACAAGCCTTGGCTTATGGTGTCACCGCGACGGTTAGGATGCTGAGCGGCGACGAGCGCCGCGGCGAGCTCGGCACGAGCAGTGCCGGTCGATGATTGCCGCGGCTCGCGCGCTCGTCGAGCGGTTGGAGCTCGTCCGGCATCCCGAAGGCGGTCACTATCGCGAGCTCTTTCGCAGCCCGCATATGGTCCTCGACGCACGCGGACGGTCGCGCAGCGCGCTCACGGTCATCTACTTTTTGCTGGCCGGCGATGACGTCTCGCGCTGGCACCGGCTCGACGCCGACGAAACGTGGCATTTCGCTACCGGCACGTCGATCGCGATCGATCGGATCGCTCCCGACGGCGAATACCGGCGCTGCGTGCTCGCGCCCGGTGGGCCGTGGCAAGCGACGATTCCGGCGGGTCAGGCATTTGCCGCGCGGACGTTGGAGCCCGGCGGCTTCGCCCTCGTGACGTGCTGCGTGGCGCCGGGCTTCGAGTTCGAAGATTTCGCCCTGCTGGACGCGCAGTCACTCGTGGCCACGTTTCCGCAGCACCGCGCCCTCATCGCGGCTTACTAAAACGTCACGTCCACTCCCAATTGAACGCGCCGCTCCGCGCGGATATCGAGTTCGTCCGGCATGGGTCGTGCGTTACGTTGCAGGAACGTGAAGAGCAGCCGCTGCCAACGCGGCGCCGGATTGCGCTCGGCCGCGACGATCTTTGGATCGGTGTAGAAAAACGACGTCTCGTCGTCGTCGATATGCAGCGACCGCGCTTCGCAGGCAGCGAGGATCGGCTCGATGCGCGGTCGCTCCATGTATCCAAAAGATGCGCCGACGAGGATGAAGCGATCGGTGCGATGTTCGATCTTGACCCGCTGCGCCTTCGGAACGTAGGGCCGCGCGGCGCGCACGAGGGTGAGCAGCACGACGCGTTCGCGTTTGGCACGCTCGCGGACCCAGCGGTGACGCGCTACGAACGGCACGCCGCGCGGGTCGCCCGTGAAGAACACAAGAGTTCCGGGCGGCTCGCCCGTCGCGTTCTTCTGGAGCGCCAGCAGGTCGCCCGTCGGCATCTGTTGCTCGACGACGGTTCTCGCCGTGCAGCGCCGGCCTTCGAGCCACGTCATCGCAATCGTCAAGAGCACGAGCGCGATAGCGATCGGCACCCACGCCCCGTCGATGAATTTCGGCAGCGCGGCGAGGACGAACGTCCCGTCGACGATCAGAAATCCCGTTACCGTCGCAATAGCGACCGCGCGATTCCAATGCCGCACCTGCGTCGCGACGACGAAGAACGCGATCGAGGTACAGAACATGGTCGCGGCGACCGCGAGTCCATAGGCGGATGCCAGTCGGTCGCTGCTGCGAAACGCGAGGATCAGCAGCGTGCAACCGATCGCGAGGACGACATTCACGGAAGGCACGTAGACTTCACCCGCGCGGCGGTTCGAGGTGTGCTCGACTTGCAAGCGCGGCCACAAGTTGAGCGCGACCGCTTGTTCGGCGAGCGTGAAGGCACCCGAGATCAATGCTTGCGAGGCGATGACGGTTGCGGCGGTCGCCAGCACCACCATCGGCATCGTCGCCCACCCCGTCGTTAGGCCGTAGAAAGGATTTTCGAGCGCACCGCGGTCGTGCAGCAACAGCGCGCCTTGACCGAAATAATTGCAGATAAGCGCCGGAAAAACGAAGACGTACCAGCCGGCAACGATCGGACGGCGTCCGAAGTGGGACAAATCGGCGTAGAGCGCTTCGACGCCGGTGATGCAGAGCACGACCGCCCCGAACACGAGAAATCCGAACGGACCATGGTGCGTGATGAAGTAGATTCCGTGGCCCGGACTCAGAGCGGCGAGCACGCTTGGATTTTTCACGACTTCGAGTAAACCCGCAACCGCGATTGCCGCAAACCACAGCGCCATCACCGGACCGAAGAGCGCGCCCACTTTTGCGCTGCCGCGTTTCTGAATGAAAAACAATCCGAGCAGAATCGCGATCGCCAGGGGCACGATGGCGGGATGCGCCGCTTTCGTCACGACGTCGAGACCTTCGATCGCGGAGATGACCGAGATCGACGGCGTGATGACGCCGTCGCCGAAGAGCATCGCCGCGCCGACGGCGACGACCCACACGAGCCAACCCGCGCGAATGGGGACGCCCAAGATGCGCGGCGGAGAAGCGAGCGCGAGCAGCGCGAGGATGCCGCCCTCGCCGTCGTGATCGATCCGCAGCAGCGTGCCGACGTACTTGATGCAAACGACGATGACGAGCGCCCAGAACACGAGCGAGAGGATGCCCAGTACGTTTTCGGCTGTCGGCGATACATTGGCCGTCGTGAAGCACGTTTTGAGCGCGTAGAGTGGACTCGTCCCGATGTCCCCGAAAACGACGCCGAGCGCAGCGACGACCACCTTCGCGGAAAGCCTGCTCGGGTGCTCGCGCACGTCGGAAGGGCGGCGCTGCGCGCTGGCCGAGACCGTCATGCGGCACCTTTACCCGACAGCCGGGACGACTCCGTTAGGCGGAACGCATCGGCGGCGCTGCGAACGTGCCGAGCATGAAACGCCTTGCATTCACGCTCGGTCTTTTTTGCGCGCCCGCGCTGACGTTTGCTGCCACGCGCAAGCGCGCACCCGCTTCGGGCGGCATCGTAACGTTGCCGGACGGCCTCAAATATGTCGACCTTGCGGCGGGCCACGGGCCGCTGCCCAAACCCGGTGAACGCGTGACGGTTACCTACGTCGGTAGGCTGCAAAACGGGACGAAGTTCGACGCGTCGGCCGATCATGGCGGTTCGTTTGCATTTACGATCGGCGAAGGTCAAGTCATCAAAGGTTGGGACGAAGGCGTTGCGACGATGCGCACGGGTGGAAGACGTAAACTCATCGTACCGCCCGAGCTCGGGTACGGCGCGCAAGGTGCGGGCGGCGTCATTCCACCGAACGCGACCCTCAACTTTATTATTCAACTCTTAAAGATCGAAGGCGCGCCTTAGCGCGCCAGGCTTCTAAGACTCTGGGCGATGGCATCGCGCGCGGCGCGGCCCGTTCTCACGACTTCGACCGGCCCCGCGGCACCGTGACGCAAACCCTCGGCGTCCGCGAATTCGACCAGAGTTGTACGCATCTGCGCGGCGCCACCGAATTGAAAACCGATTTGCGACGCATACGCCGCGCAGGCCTCGAGCTTCGCGGCCAGGTGCGGCGGCGCCAGCGGATAGGCGAAGGGCGCGGCTTCCCGTACGACGGTGACGTCGGGTTCGGCGGCGGATTCGCGAATTGCGTAGGGCGTATCGCGATACCACGCGAGTTTCGTAGGATCCGCTAGCGTCAGCGTCAGCGTCGCGTCGCGAACGCGCCGGTGATCGACGTGAGAGCCGAGCGCTTGCGGCACGAAGACGACGTCGGCAGCGGCGAGGTAGGTTGCGAGTCGCGCGGTGAGTTCCGATGCGACGTCGTCCGCAGCAGCGAACGGTCCGAACAGCGCGGCCGCCGATTCGTAACCGCGGTGGGGCGCTTCGAGCAGATCGAGCCACGCAAGCGTCGTGCAGCGCAGCGCGGCGGCCGCACGCACGTCTTCTTCTCTTCGGAGCGCCATGTAATCCACGCCCGTATCCAGACCCTTGTCGAGCTGACACGCGAGCGCGAAGCCGCTCGGCCGTAAGACCGTGCGCGTAAACGCCGTGACGAGCGTCGTCGTCCACCCGGCCAGGGCGAGTGCTGCCGCGACGCCGCCGCACGAAAACGCGACATCGTCGAGGTGCGGCGAAACGAAGAGTGCGCGGGGCATCAGCCCTCCACGCAGCGCGCAACGGTCATAGCAAGTGTGGCGTTTCGCGGAAGCGGCACGGATCGCGCGGCAGGTCCGGCGACCAATCGAGATCGGGCTCGCCGGCGGCGACGACGCGTGCGTAGACCTCCGCGATCGTGGCCGCGACGCGCGGCCACGCGTACGTCGTGCGGCATTCGGCGAGCGCGGCTGCGCCGAGCCGGCGACGCCGTGCGCCGTCGGCGAGCAACGCTTCGAGCGCAGCGGTGAGGGCAGCGACGTCGCCGGGCTCGACGAGCACCGCATTCTGGTCGTCGCGCAAAGCGTCGACGACGCCGACGACGCGACACGCGACGATCGGCAAGCCGCTCGCCATCGCCTCCAGGATCGTATTGGAGAATCCCTCGGCATAGGTCGGACTCACGAACACGTCCACTTCGCGATAGACTGCTGGCACGTCGTCGTAGCCGACGTAGCCGCGGATCTCGAAGTGCTCCCGGTGCGGCGACAGGGCAACCGCGTCGCGCACCGCGTCCGAATCGGGACCGATGCCCGTGAACAACGCATGAAATGTGCGGCCCTGCGCCGCGAGCCCGGTGCAAGCCTCGACAAAATCGAGCGCGCCTTTGCGACGATCGATCCGGCCATGAAAGAGCAGCACGGGTTCGGTTGCCGCGGCGTGCCGCGTCCCGTTCCGGTTCGGATAAAACCGCGCCGTGTCGACGGCACCCGGCACGAGCGTGAAACGTTCCCGCGCCACGCCGAGCCGCGCGGCGACTTCGTCGACGAAGGACGCACCGCCGATCAGCACGGCACCGCCGTGTTCGATCACGCGCTGCATGGCAAGCTCGTGCGTGCGGCAACAGCTACCGACCCAGTGGCCGTCGCCGCCTTGAATCGAAATGACGTTCGGCACGCCCGTCTGCCGCGATGCGAGCAGTGCCGCCCAACCGCACGGGTAGCCGTACTGCGCGTGAATCACCTCGAAGCGCCGGCGTTCGTGCTCAGCCACGATCGTCGCGACGAGATCGTCGACGTCGCGTTCGAAGTCGCCGCCGTTCTGTTCGCCGAGCTGCTCGCGGCCGATCACGTGCACGCCCGGGACGGGTGGCGGCGGACCCCCGCCGTAGACGCGCTTACCGAACGCGTCGCCGCGGTACTGCGAGATCAGCGTCACCTCGTGACCGAGCGCCACGAGTTCGCGGAGAAGATTTTCGGCATAGACACTCATGCCGGAGATCGCCGGGAAATACCGGCGGCTAACGAAGCAAACCCGCACCGGGCGCTCGTACCCCGTGCGCTAAGCGGTTATCGCGTCGCGACCCGAGAGACTTCGGCCCGCTGCTCGTGCACGCGGATCCACTTCGCAACGGTGCCTTCGGTCATCGACCACGCCCCATCGTACGCGAAATTCGCGACGATCTCGTCCACGAAGGAACGGTAGAGGGCCAAAACGCGGCTTTCGACCATCAGCGAAGGCGAGCCCAGATGGTCGTGCAGGATCGCGATCGCGAGCTCTTCGGATGCGCCGCCGTGATAGCCCCACGCGAAGGTCGGCGTATTGAAATCGAGACAGCGTAACGGCGCGGCGCCTGCGATGCCGCGCACGACGACGTGTCGCCGCCCTGCAACGAACCGGCCTGCGTAGATCTTCGCAACCTGCGGCCTACGCGCGCGAAGCTCGGCGGGCTCGACCTGCGCAGCCTCCAAGGGCTCGCTCAGTTCCGGCGATTCGACCATGCGGCCACGCGTCTTTCTTGGCCGCAACCGGCCAAATCGTGATTCACCCAGTATACCACGCGCGAGAAAACAGGATTTGCGCGGCGACTTGCGTCGCCGGAGCAAGCAACGCTCGGAGGAATGTCGATTTTATCGTTCGCGACCTGATGAATTGCACGAGCCTCACCGACGCCGAAGTCGTGATGACGGCGCGGCATCGCTTCGCGCGTCGCCGCGACGTAAGATCTTCAGCGTTCGTGGCAAGCCCTTGCTGCGCGCGCGAGAAAGGCGCGCGCAGCCGGCAGCATCGTGTCCGCGCGATGTGCATCGCGTGAAAGCTCGACGCACACGAGCTTCGTCCAATTGCAATCGTGCAGAGCGCGCAACACGGCCGGGACGTCCATGTCGCCTTCGCCGAAGGGAAGATGTACGTGTTCGCTGCGGCGCATGTCTTCGAGGGAGACGGTTGCGAGCTCGGCCGTCGTTTCGCGCACCGCAGCCGCGGGATCGCGGTCCCCACTGACCAGGCAGTGGCCCGTATCGAGTGCGAGGCGCAGGCCGGGGAGGTCGCGTGCGAGCCTGCGGTAGTCGTCGATCGTCTCGACGAGCATCCCGGGCTCCGGCTCGAAGGCAGGCACGACCCCAAAGTCCCGGGCTCGTGCGACGACGCGAGCGACGCCATCGCGCAGCCACTCCCAAGCTTCGCGCCGGTCGACGCCGGCCTTGAGCACACCGGCCCAAAACGAAACCGCTTCCGCTCCCGTCTCGGCCGCAACGTAGAGCGCGCGCGAGAGGAAGTCGACGCGCTTCGCGCGGCCCACCGCATCGGCGCTCACGAGCGTCGGCTCGTGTTTCGCGCGCGGGTCGAGCAGAAAGCGCGCACCCGTTTCGATGACGCATCCGAGGCCCAGCTCCCGAAGCCGCCGCGCGACGCCTTTGGTCTGCACCTCGAAATCTGCCGCATAGGGATCGAGGTGGTGGTGATCGAGGGTCAGCGCAACGCCGTCGTACCCGTGTTCGGCGACCAGCTCGAGCGCATCGCCGAGCCGGTGGTTCGCGATGCCGTTGGTGTTATAAGCAAAACGCAGATTCACGCACCGGCTCGCCAACACGCTGCGAACTTTTTCACCGGCGAGCCGCGGTGCGGTTGAAGGGCGTTTTCGCGGCGGCGTCGATCCGGTATGAGTGAGAATGAGGCTCACAACGCAGATGAACTCGACGCTCCCGAAAAATTACCAGCTCGTCCTCGATCTGATCGAGGCGAGCGGCGGCGGCGCGCACCTGACCGCGTACGATCTTTTCGCGCGCGCCCGCGAACGCGCGCCGAAGATCGGGATGGCAACGGTCCATCGCGCCCTGGGAGCGTTGCACGATCGCGGGCTCGTCTCGAAGGTTCTCATCGCCGGCATGGATTCTGCGACGTACGAACCGATCGCCGAGCAACACGCCCATTTCCGTTGCCGCCGGTGCGGCAACATCGAAGACGTCGCCTTCGCCCTGCCCAAACGCGTGATGAACGCGCTCTCGGCGCGAATCGGGTTCCGCGTAGCCGAAGAGCACGTCACGCTTGCCGGCGCGTGCGCGGCGTGCGTTCGCTCCGAAGGCCGGCACCGACGCCGGGCCCGAGACGCCAACGCGTCGCCGCGATCGCGGTAATCCCAGGGAATTTATGGGGACGGGCTCTTGCCAGGGACGACGCCATCGCCCGTTACCGACGCACCCGCGAAACTTCGTTGCGCCGCGGCCAACTGCGCGGCGCGCGTCATGTCTGGCGTGACGCCCAGGATTCCTCGCAAGCCGGTCACGTCGAAAATCCGGCCCAGAGAACTGTGCCCGGGAAGCACGACGACGACGGCGCCTGCATGCTCGCGATAACGCCGCAACAGCGCACTCAAAACGGTCGAGTCGATAAAGGTGGCGTGTTCGAGGGAAACGATGACGACCGGCTCGGCGGCGAGCGTGCTCAGCGCACCGTCGAAGGATGCGACATTCGAAAAATCGAGGTCACCGTAGACTGCAACGACCGGGCAGGTTGGTAAATCTTCACGTCTGATCATAACCGCTGCGCGCCCTGCGTGACTTCGTGCAAAATCGACGTTCGTGGCGAGATGAATCGGTCGTGGATGCTCGCGATCCGTGACGGAGCGACGATCGGAAATGACGCACCTGCCATTCGCAGGAAGCGCCACCGGGCTGGCATCGATCGCACATCAACAGATTCCATTCGTCACGAATACGCACTCGGGTATCTCCCAGGACCGTAGAAGTTTCGGCGGAGTTCCAATTCACATGTAGTAGGTAGTGACGACAGGCGCCGTCACTCCCGCAGAAGCGAGGGTATGAGACAACTGTTCTAGCAATGGCGATGGGTTGCCAAACATACGTTCGCAAACTATACTTCGGTAGTGAAGCTGGTCGATTGGGCGCGGCGGCAAGGCATTTCGTATAAAACCGCGTGGCGTTGGGTCAAAAGACGACGCGATGCCCGTTCCGTGGCGGCAACTTCCCAGCGGCACGATCCTGGTCGAAGCGCCGCTGGACGAGAAACCCAAAACCGTCGCGTTGTACGCACGCGTCAGCAGCCACGCTCAACGCAGCGATCTTGACCGCCAGTTGGCGCGACTATCAAAGTACGCCGCCGAACGCGATTTGCATGTCGTCGAAGCTGTCGCCGAAGTTGGTTCGAGTCTGAACGGTAAGCGCCGCAAATTGTTGCGACTGCTTTCCGATGCCAAGGTGGGTGCCGTAGTCGTCGAGCATCGCGACCGTTTTGCGCGCTTCGGCTCGGAGTATCTCGAAGCCGCACTTGCCGCTTCTGGGCGGCGTCTGATCGTCGTCGATGCAACCGAGAGGAACGATGATCTGGTGCAAGATATGACTGCCGTGCTCACGAGTTTCTGTGCGCGGCTCTACGGCCGCCGCTCGGCGCGCAACCGTGCCATCAGCATCGAACGCGCTTTAGCGCGCGAACCGGTCGCGTGATTCTCGCGCATCGGAATCGCCTCGTTCCGACACTGGACCAGGAAGTCTACTTTGCTCGCGCGTGCGGTGTTGCGCGGTTCGCCTACAATTGGGCGCTGGCGGAGTGGAAGCGCCGGCATGATGCGGGTGAGAAGCCTTCAGAGATCGCGTTGCGCAAGGCGCTCAACGCGGTCAAGTATGAGCGGTACCCGTGGATGCGCGGAGGTCACGAAGAACGCGCCGCAACGGGCGATCAAAAACCTTGGTCGGGCCTATGCCAATTTCTTCGACGATCTGGGGAAATACCGGCGCTGCGAGATTGCTTGGAAACGCGTACGTGTGCCTAAGTTCAAGAAAAAGGGCCAGAGCGACCGATTTCGCGCCGACAACGGCACAGACAAGCACCATCCCAACGCCGTACAATCCGGGGGCAAGCAGGTACGCTTGCCGCTCGCCGGCTGGGTGAAAATGCGCGAAGCGGTGCGCTTTGAGGGGCGCATCCTTCGGTGACGATTTCCCGGCAGGCCGACGCCTGGTACGCAAGCTTCTCTATCGAGGTGGCAGACGAGCTCCCCAATCGTTCTGATGAGACGGTCGTCGGCGTCGATCTAGGAATCACCGCTCTTGCTACGCTGAGCGACGGTTCACCGAAGGTTCCCTCTCCCAAGCCGCTCCGGAGGTCCTTACAGAAACTCAAACGCCTCTCGCGTTCTTTCTCCCGCAAGCAGCGCGGCTCGCGCAATCGTGCCAAGGCGAAAACCAAGCTCGCACGATTGCACCGGCGCATCGCCGACGTTCGCGCCGACGCGTTGCACAAACTCACGACCTCTCTCATTGGCTATCGGTTCGTCGTGATCGAAGACCTCAATGTATCCGGGATGCTGGCGAATCGGCATCTTTCACGAGCGATCGCCGACGTCGGCTTCTTCGCGTTCCGACGTCAACTGGAATACAAGACTGCGATGGCCGGTTCCACGGTGATCGTTGCCGATCGATGGTTCGCTTCATCGAAGCTATGCTCGGAATGCGGTGCCAAGAACGATAACCTCACGCTCGCACAGCGTATCTGGACGTGCGCATCGTGCGGCACGTCCCGCGACCGCGATCGCAACGCGGCGCGCAATCTGGCACGATACGCGGAGAGTTCAGCTGCGTCAGCCTGTGGAGCCGAAGGCGCTGGCAGCGGTCATCAGACCGCTGTGAAACCGGCGGCGTAGAAGTAGGAAGATATGCTTGGAAGAGATTTCCACGCAAATCAGAACGGTATGAGGACGGCATGGCTGACGATACGCTCGCAATACTCGTTGGTGGCGGCCCCGCGCCCGGAATCAACGGCGTCATCGCTTCCGCGACCATCGAAGCGATCAATAGCGGCCTGCGGGTGCTCGGGTTGTACGACGGTTACCAGCACATCGCCGCGGGCGACACGTCGCACGTCACCGAGCTCTCGATCGAAGACGTGTCGCGCTTGCATTTCACCGGCGGGTCGCTGCTGCGCACGTCGCGTACGAATCCGGGCAAAGACGACGAAACGCTCGAACGCTGCATTCGCTCGCTGCTCGAACTCGACGTTCGGTATCTGGTTGCCATCGGCGGCGACGACACGACGTACGGCGCCTCGCGCATCGCGGCCAAGACGCGCGGGCGACTCGGGGTCGTAACGGTCCCCAAGACCATCGATAACGACCTGCCGCTGCCGGACAATGCGCCGACGTTCGGTTTCGAGACGGCACGCGCCGTCGGCACGGCGATCGTCGAAAACCTCATGGAAGACGCACGCACCGCGTCGCGCTGGTATATTGCGGTGACGATGGGGCGTAAGTCCGGCGCGCTTGCGCTAGGCATTTGCAAGGCCGCCGGCGCCACGCTCGCTGTTATTCCCGAGGAGTTTTCGCAAACTCCGTTGCCGCTCGGGCACGTGGTCGACACGGTCGTCGGTTCGATCCTCAAACGCAAGTCGCTGGGCCAGGACCACGGCGTGGCGATGGTCGCCGAAGGCATCGCGGAACGCCTCGATGCGCAAGAACTCGACTGGCTCGACGGCTCGACGCGCGACGCCTACGGCCACGTACGGCTCGCCGACGTGCCGCTGGGCACCGTCTTGCGCGACGCGATTCGCGCGCGGCTCGCCGAGCTCGGCGTCGACGCGACCGTTGCCGCGAAAGACATCGGCTACGAGCTGCGCTGTGCGAAGCCCGTGCCCTTCGATGCGGAATACACGCGCACGCTGGGCTACGGGGCCGTACGCTACCTGTTGCAGGGCGGCAGCGGCGCGCTCATCGCGCTCTCCGGCGGCCGCGTGGCGCCCGTTACGCTCGACGATCTGCTCGATCCCGCGACGGGACGCATCCGCACGCGGCTCGTCGATGTCGATACCGAATCGTACGAAGTTGCACGCAAGTATTCGATTCGCTTGGAACCGAGCGATTTCGTCGAGCCACGCTTGTCGCGTCTCGCTGCGCAGACCTCGCTGCGGCCCGAGGCCTTCGCGCAAGAGTTCGGACCGGTTGCCGGCGCGCAACGCGTCCCTGCGAGATCGTGAAGGAACAGTCGCTCGCGCACCGGGTTCTTTGTGCCGGTGAGAGTTTGTACGACGTCATCTCGCCGCACGGTGCGTCGCACGCAGCGTTTCTCTACGGCGGGCAACCGGCCAACGTTGCGGTCGCGCTGCAGCGGCTGGGAACGCCGAGCGGTTTCGCCGGAGGCATCGGCCGGGATGCGCGTGGCGACGAACTTTTCGCAGCAATCGCCGCATCGGGCGTGGACGTGCGCGGCGTGCAGCGGATCGAGGGATGGCCGACGCGGACGGTGCTCGTGGAGCATGCACCGGGCGGCGAACGCGTTTTCGCGGGCTTCGGCGGCGCAGCGCCCGATGCGTTTGCCGATGCCTACTTTTGCGCGGACGACATTCCGGGCGACCTGCTGGCGGACGTCGGGCTGCTCGTACTCGGGTCTCTGGAACTCGCGTATCTTTCTGCGCGCAAGGCTTTAGAGCGGTTACGGTTGCTCGCTCAGACGCGCGGCAGCGAGATCGTCGTCGACCTCAATCGGCGTGAAGTGTTTTGGCCCAGCGCGCAGCGGCCGTTCGAAGTCGGCCGGACGCGAGCCTTGGCGCAGACGGCGACCGTTCTCAAGGCGAGCGATGACGAGGCACGCTGGCTCTTCGGAACGGACCTGCCGGCGCAGATCTCTGCCGCATTGCCGCGCGCGCACACCGTCCTCGTGACGCGCGGTCCGCAAGGCTGCGCGTACGACGTCATGGGCCGCCGCGGCGAACTCGCCGCGTATCGCGTCGATGCAATCGATACGACCGGAGCGGGCGACGCGTTCCTCGCGGGATTCTTGCATTGCCTCGTCCGGGACGGTCCGCAGGGGTTGCAGAGCGACGACGCGGCGCGTGACGCCGTCCGCTACGCGAGCGCGGTCGGTGCGCTCGCTACCACGGTGCGCGGCGCCTTCGCCGCGATGCCGACGGCGGACGAGGTCGCGGCTTTGATGCGCGCGCCTACGTCTCGCACATCCGGGCGCCCGTGAACGCCGGGCGCTTCTTGCTCGTCGAACCCGACACATGCAAATGATATCGAAGGCGGACATCCCGGACGCCGCCCAACCCTACTATCGGGCCTTGCCGCCGGGCGAACTCTTCGTCTTTCCGATCGACGGCCTCGATGTCACGAACATCCCGACGTGGAAGACCGTCTTCTTCGAACGCGTTTCGGACGCTGGTCGCGCGACGGTTCACAACGGGTTGAGCTACGGTCCCGATGACGAGCGCGCGTTACTGGGTTCACTCGGTGAACTCAGTGAATCCGTGCACGCGCATACGGCGCTTGCGCGACTCGAACGCCGCCGCGCATCGTATGACGATCTCGCGCGCAGCGACGGTCACGACGCCGTCGTGCATCCTCGCGCTCTGTGTTTGCCTGCCGGCAGCAGCGTCGATGCCAGCACGGCGCTCGAATGGATGCCGGGGCGCCGGCATGCGACGCAGCAGATCGTGTGGATCCCAAGCGACATCGTCGCCGTCGAGGAGCAGGACCTCGCGGCCGGTTACGTCCCGTTTACGACGCCGCTGACGAACGGCCTCGGCGCCGGACCGACGCGCGACTGGGCGCTCGCGCACGGCGTACAAGAGTTGCTGCAGCGCGACGGCAACGGTTTGCGTTTTCGTGCGCTCGATGCGGGCGTCGTCCTCGACCTCGCGAGTACGGGCGATCCCGTCGTCGTCGATCTTCTGGCGCGGTTCGCACGTGCGGGCATCGACGTCTTACCGAAATTTGCAAGCGACGAGTTCGGCATCACGAACGTCTACGTCGTCGGCGCGGAGCGCGCCGGCACGCGAGCGCCGCTGCCCATCATGGTGACGGCGGCGGGCGAGGCCGCGTCGCCCGACCGCAACGCTGCCTTGCGCAAAGCGCTGCTCGAATTCGGCGCAGCGCGCGCCCGCAAAGCGTTCGGTCACGGTCCGCTCGAGAACCTCGAACCCATCGCGCCGGCCGGCTACGTCGAACGCGTTCGTTCAGAAGTCGCGCCAGGGGGCGGAGAGTCACGCGCGCTCGCGGCGATGCTCGCGTGGTTGGCCCTGGATCAGCGGGCGTTGACGCGGGCCATCGCGACGCCCGTGCTGGAACGCCGCGCCTCCAAGGCTGCGGGGTCGCTGCCGGACTGGAGCGCGCCGGACGACCGCGTTCCGGGTCGAGCACTGCTCGGAACGATCGCACAGCGGCTCGCAGCGGCGGGGCTCGATTTGCTGTACGTCGACCTCTCGCCGCAGAACGGCGAGCTTGGCGTACACGTCGTCAAGGCGGTCGTGCCGGGGCTCGAAGTCGAGACGATGAGTTACTATCGCATCGGTGAACGCAACGCGGCGAAGCTCCTTGCCAGCGGCAGCGAACTCGTCTCGCGTGCGCCGGCGAAGGATAACGGTTTCCGGCGCGTGCGCTTATTGCCGGCCGCGGAAGAGCGTCTCGGCGGACCGGTTTGGTTCGACATCGCGGCGGCCGAGCGCATCGCCGGACCGTTGTATCCCCTGTATCGCGAGCCGGACGTACACGTTGCACCGCTCACGCTCGAGGCGCGCAAGCAGCGCTATCGCTAACGTCTAGGGTCCGGTGGCGTCGGTCGATACGAAGAAGTCATCGGCCCCGAACGTCTCGCCGGGAAACGCCGCGAAGCTCACCGCGTCACCCGCCCTCGCGATGCGCTCCGAACCGTACCCCTCCGACCACGGCTCGCGGAAGAGATGGATCGCCCGTTCGCGCAGATCGATGATCCAGTACTCGACGATGCCGGTCTTGCCATAGAGTCTGCGCTTGAGTCCGTAGTCGAGCCGCCGCGTGGTATCGGCGACCTCGAGCGCGGCATAGATGTCGGGCGGCAGCACGGAGCGCTTGCCGAACGCAGCGTCGCCCGGCGGCAACAACGTAAGATCCGGTTCCGGCTTCGAATCGAAGCTCACGACGACGGGACACTGAACTTGAACGATCGCGCGACCGGCGAAGCGCCGGACGAGCAGATCGTTGAGGAGGTTGACGGCCCCGCGATGTGGATCGCCCATGGGGGGCATCGCTACGATTTGCCCTTCGAGCAACTCGACGCGCTCGTCTTCGTCGATGATGCCCGTTTCGACCATGCGGTCGTACTCCTGGACCGTGAAGTGCCGCCGCTGCATTTCCGTAGCCATCTCACTCATGTGCATCACGGCGATTCGCTACGGTCGCTAGTGGCTCCGCCGCTTCGGCTAGTGGCAACCCTGCCGCTACTTGACGGCGCCGAACGTCAAGCCGCGAACGAGCGCGCGCTGCGCGACCCAGCCCATGATAAAGACGGGCGCGATCGCCAGCGTCGCGGCGGCCGACATGCGTGCCCAGAACAGACCTTCACTCGTCATGAAACCAGCCATGTAGACGGGCAGCGTCCCGGTGTGTGGTCCCGTCAGATTGACGGCAATGAAAAACTCGTTCCATGAGAAGATGAGGCACAGCAGTGCCGTCGAGCCGATACCGGGCAGCGTGAGCGGTAAGATGACGCGCGTCAAGGTCGCGACCGTTCCGGCACCATCGAGAGAAGCCGCTTCCAGTAAGTCGCGCGGAAGGTCTGCGAAGAACGAACGCATCATCCAGATGACGAGCGGCAAGTTCACCGCTGCGTACATCAGGATCATGCCGAGATAGCTGTCGAAGAGACCGACCCGTTTGTAGATGACGATGAGCGGTACGATGACGCCGACGACCGGCAGCATTTTCGTCGAGAGCACCCACGACAGCGTTCCTTTGGTGCGCTTCGTCGGAAAGAGACCCAGACCGTACGCGGCCGGAATGCCGAAGAGAAAGGCGATCGCCGTCGAGCCGACCGCAAGAATGACCGAGTGCTTGAAAAAGTCGAAATACTTCTGATCGAAGAGCGCGTTGCGATACTGATCGAGCGTCGGGGTGAAGAGGAAAGACGGCGTCGCCACGGCTTGGGCCTCGGTCTTGAAACCCGTGAGCACCACCCAGACGACAGGGAAAAACATCGCGATCGCAATCGCATACGTCAGCAGCGTCAAGCCTGCGCCGCGCGCACGTAAAATTGTCATACGGCGGGCGTTCCGCGATCGTAGGTTCGCGAGAGGAGCCGCAGCAAGAACGCCGCGATGAGCGAGGCGACCACGACGGCAAGGACGCCTTCGGCGGACGCCAGACCCACATTGTTGTCTTGCGAGATCGTCTGATAGACGTAGTACGGCAGCGTCGTCGTCGCGTCGCCGGGGCCGCCTTGCGTCGCGACGAAGATCTCGCCGAAAAGCTGCAGCACGTAGATGATGCCGAGCAACGTTGCGAGCTCGATAAAGGGCGCGAGCAGCGGCAGCGTGATGTAACGGAACTCGGACCAGCCCGTCGCGCCGTCGAGCCGCGCGGCTTCATAGACGTCCCCGGGCAGCCCTTGCAGTCCCGCGAGCAAGATCAGCATCATGAACGGCGTCCACTGCCAGGTGGCCATGACCATGAT
>JAABUQ010003554.1_pt1 | contig 28321 bp, 23 predicted proteins | sample 5560001 | NCBI WGS metagenome assembly JAABUQ01 (sample SAMN10711888, study PRJNA513371) | rock metagenome | isolation source: Antarctica rocks | place: Antarctica: Victoria Land, Finger Mt nord | collected 2015-12-18 | reverse complement strand
CCAATGGCTTCGCCGAGCCTTCGCCGCAACCGACACAAGTGGACTATGGGGCTTTCAGGCAGTATGAGAAGGCCCCGTGTCAAGGTTGCCCACTCAGCCACCACTAGAGGCGACAACACAGTCTGGATTGGATCAACAACCTACGGCTTAGGTCAGTCTATCAGCAATCCGGAGGGAATTGTATCCCGGGCGATCGAATTGATGGACGGGTCGAGATCGTTAAATGACGCTGCTACCCTGCTGGCTGGCGAATACCCTCATGTGGCCCAATCTTCGCTTAATAGGGTTTGAATCGCTAATTTCTCGCGGCCATGTGGAGGACGTTGACGGGGACACAACCTTAAGTCTCGACGTCCGAGCGCGACATGAGCGGGGTCGGGAATACTACAGCTGGATTGACACACGAGAGCGGCGTTCGGCTTGGTCCGCGCAGGAATGCCTCGCAGCTGCGTCAGTCACCGTGCTCGGTGTCGGTGGAATCGGCGGGGCGGTCGCATCAATGTTGGTCGCGGCTGGCATTGGTAGCATTCGCCTTGTCGACTTTGACCGGGTCGACACTTCCAATTTGAATCGGCAGTTGCTTTTCCGGGAGTCGACGGTGGGGTCGACTAAGGTTGACGCTGCCGCTGAGACTCTTCGAACCCTCAACTCGGCCGTTACTATCGACGTAGTCAATTCGAAGATTACCTGTGTTGCGGACATTCGTCAGTTGATCGCGGGGCGTGACCTATTATGTTTATGTGCCGATCTACCCGCCGCAATGCCGTATTGGGCCAGCGAGGCAGCGTTTGCTGAGTCTGTTGCGATGGTTAATTGCAGCTACGCCGGACCAATGCTGAACTTCGGGCTGTTGGTACCTGGGGTAACTGGTTGCTACAGATGTATGCGCCAGTCCGAAGAGGAACGTATGAAGAATGAAGGGCGAGCAGACCTATATTCGGATGCGCCACCAGCCGTGAATGCGGTAATAGGTTCGACGGCGTACATGGCTGGCTCGTGGGCTGCATACGAGGCTATTAGGTACCTTGCCGATTTGATGCCGCAGACTGTTGGTAGATTTTTCCATCAGAATCTATTTGATTATTCACAGTCCTACTACATTGACGCTCCCCGTAGAGCCGGTTGCGAGATATGTAAGTGAGAAGTAGCGCCTCTCAATCCGCAGGTGTATCCGTCCCCCAGATCACTGACGTGAGTGTTGTTGAAACCTGGCCGCTCAAGTGGCGTGTTGATGGCAATGTTATGACTCTTGGTAGGCCGGATCGAAGTATTTTTGTCCAGGTTCCCAAGATTGTGGAGCCAATTATCGTGGGTGTGCAGGGGGGTCTGACTCCGCGTCGAATCTCCCAAAGTCTCCGCGAAACTCAGGGTGTCACGGTCGACGTGACTAAGTTTCTTGGCAGTCTCGCTGCTAAGGGATTCATCAACCGCGTAGACGGACACAGCTACCCGTCACCTGCGTTGCTAAGGCCTGCTTTCCAATGGTTGAAGCCTCGATACGTATCGTTTATCGCTAGCCGTTGGTTCGCTACGGTGTGGGTCTTCGTGGCTTTCGCTCTTATCAGCGCTGGCGTAATCGCTGGTAGCATTCGTCTTAAAGCGGCTGACTACTTCATTGTGGCCTCTCCGACTCTGAACGTATTAATAAATACGCTTGGCCCCGGTCTCTTAATGGTTTGTCATGAAGCCGCGCATATTCTAATGGCGAGGGCTTATGGGCAGCCCGGCCGCATTCGGCTGAGCAGTCGTTTAGTATTTTTGGTGGCCGAGAGTGATGTGAGTTCGATTCGTTTGGCGACGAGGTCTGGACGTGTCAAGACCTATCTGGCCGGTATGGCTTGGGACTGTATGGTTCTTGGTATTCTCTCAACAGCTTATTGGGTGGTTCACGGCACGGGTCGGCGGGTCTTTGCGGCTTTTATTCTGTTTATAACGTCGGGCCTACTCATCCAATTCGCTTGCTTTATGCGGTCGGATATGTACTTCGTCCTACAAGATCTATGTGGCCGGCCGAACCTGTTTCCCGAGGCGGTCGACGCTTGGAAAGTAAAGTTGACCCATTGGCATCAGGTCACCTGGCGGCACGTCGCTTTGCCGGTCCGTCGTTATGCATGGTTTATCATTCTGGGTTCTGGAGGAGTGTTAACTTGGTTTGGTCTAGTGGGAATACCTGTCGCCTGGCGGCTATTTGGTGCTTCCGCTCACTTGGTAATTAGGGGTATCGCGCAGCGCGACATAGCTTCGTTTGCTGATGGCGCGATTGTGCTAATCGTCGAAGGCGGAATCTATGCCTTTTTGGTTGTCCGGTGGGCCCGAATTATTCGTGTGTCGTTTCGCGATGTACATCGTCGAAGGAGAGGGGTGACATTGTAGGTAACGCGGTCCGCGCTGACAGGTCATGAGGCCGTTCAGTGGAGGTCGCTAGTCAAACGTCGCCCAGGTAGTTGAATGAAGTGAGATCTTCACCCGAGCACCCGACTGCGCGACCGCGGCCGGTCTTCGTCGGGTCCGTCGGCTGGCCGGCGAGCAGGGCCTTGACGTGTTCGGGGGTCATCTTCTCCCGGAGCCGGCGCAGGGCGAGCCGGACGACCGCGCTGCGCGACACGTCGACGCGCGGCTGCTGGGTGAGACCCTGGATCCGGACGTCCTCCAGGTACCGGTCGATGTCCTGGTCGACATAGAAGGTCAGCTTCACCGGCGGCAGGATCGCGCCCGCAGAGGCAGCCGGCGTCTCGGGCGGCTGGCGCACGGGGGAGGAAGAGACGGCGGTGAGCTGCCGGTCGAGTGCCGGCGCCGTGACGACGGACGCCACCGATCGGGGGTCCGGTGCGCGGGCGCCCGAGATCCCGGGTGACCCCGCGGACTGGAGCGCGGGGTGGCGGCATGGCCCGTCGGGACCGTTGACGGACCATCGGTGAGACTGGGGACCGGCCCTGCCCGAGCGCGTCGAGCAGGGGCGCGCGCACCCGGTCCGCGTCGCGGTACCCCCACATCCGCGTGGCGGATCCGTCGTCGAACTCCAGGTCGACCAGCGGGGCGTCGAGCAGCCAAGCGAGCTCGTAGGCCGGCATCGTCTTCCCGACTCCCACCGTCCGGGCGGCGACTGTGACGATGAACGCCATGCCGCGGTTCTAGCGGCACAACTACGCAGCGCTGCGCAGGCGCGCCGTTACACCGCTACAACTACCTGCTGTTGAGCGTTCCAGCATTCCGTCGTTGTGCCGTTGTGCCGTTGTGCCGTTGTGCCGTTGTGCCGTTGTGTCATATAGGAGATCGTCCGGACCCGGGACAGCCGGCACCGGTGCGAGCTCCGCGGCAGCTTCCGGGGTGGCCTGAGCCTTCTTCTCGTCCTTGGTTTGCCGAGCCTCGAGCGCGACGGTGGGGAGGGAGCTCCGATCAGTGGTCGCCCGGACCGCCGGCGGGACGAGGCGTGGTCCGGGTGACCCGGTTGGTCCGGTTACGGCCGGCGAGCTCGGTCCAGGCGGCGGTGGGTGGGGGTGCGGGTGGCCTGCTGGGCCCGGGTGAGAGCGCGGCGGGTGGTGTCGGCAGTTTCGCGGGCGTGGCGGTGTGCTTGGGTTCCGTCGCCGTGGTAGGCCAGGGAGGTGCCGTCGGGATGGGTCCAGTCCCGCATCCGGGCCAGCAGCCAGCCGGGGGCTGCGGACGGTGCGGGCGGTGGGGTTGGGGCCCGTCAGCCGGTGCTGACCGGCGACGGCGTTCCGACCGGGACCGCGCTGGACAGGGCACGCGCGAACTTGAGCGCCTGCTCGATGGCGCGCGTCCCGTCAGCGGCTGCGGACACCCGGACCGAGAAGTCCTCCCCCTCGAGGGTTCCGGTGTACCCGTGGTCGGCGTCGCAGTCCGGATCGGGGCAGCTCGCGGGCGTCAGTTCGATCTGCCCGCCACCCCAGCCGACGCTCACCACGACCTCCAGCGGCATCGACCCGCGGACGTAGGTCGCGGGGCGGGCGACGACCCGGTCCACCACGACCGAGCCGACGCGGTGCAGAGGGACCGTCTCGGTGGACGTCGTGGCGTACGGGACGTTCACCTGCTCGTCGGCGTCGTGCTCGTCGGTGTGCACCAACACGAGTCGCGACGTGGTCAACGCCAGCACGGTGAGATGGCGGAACACGCCGTCGCGGTCCAGCGTCGGCTCGTGGTGGACGAGCCACTCGGCCACCGGCTCCCGGCCGAGCGCGATGTCCACCGCATCGGCCACCACGTCCGGGTAGTAGCCGGTCGCGCGGATGGCCTCGGCCAGCTCTCGACGTCCCGAGTCGGTCACCGGCACATAGTGGCACCGCCGATCCGGACCCTGGCCGACGTCCCGATCGGTACCGGGTGCCCGTCCCCGGTGGTCGCGACCAGCAGGTACCGATGCTCGTTCGTCACGAAGCCACGATTGTCGACCGCGCCCGCCAGGACGCGGTTGAACAGGTCGGATGACGACACAGCTGTGGCGCCCGGGACATCGGCGTGGAGGAGGTCCAGCGCCGACAGCCAGAACACCAGCGACTCGACGTCGTGCACGACGTACTCCACGTCGTACTCGCCCGCCTCCACCACCTCGAGTCCGGCTCTCCTCGCCTGGCCGGCTAGATCGGGCGGGACGGGTGTCGACAGCCCGAGGGCGGCCCTGATGGTGCTCGTGTTCCGCTCCCCGACCTGCTGGGTGACCACGTGGCCGCGCCCCGTCAGGTGGGCTCGGACAGCTCGGAGGTCCACGGGAGCGTGCCGGTCCAGGATCACGTCGAACAGGCCGTCGACGGCTTCGAGTCCCTCGGTCGAGACCTGGAACCGGAGGTTGGCGACGGCTTCGGCGCCGGTGGACGCCACCTGCACCATCTCGGGGTCGATGTCGACACCGATGCCTCGGTCGAAACAGGACGCCAGCGCGATGAGCTGCTCGCCGCCACCCGTCCCGATGTCGAGAACCCGGGAATCGGGCCTGAGGTACCGGCGGACGACGTCCGGGTACTCCCAGGGCACGGCTGCTCTGGTGGCGGACATCCTGGAGAAGTCCCAGCCGCGTCGAGGCGCCACCCGTCCGACCAGGTCGGACGGCTCGCGCTCGGTGTAGCTCGTCCGGAACACAGGCCGCCTCCTCGCGGGATCCTTCTGTGGATGGTCCGGACCGACCCTCTCCTACGCCGCGGACAGCGGGTGCGCCGGGCCGATGCCGTGGCGCAGCGTGTAGACCAGTGCCCAGTCCTGGTCGTTGGCGAACGGGTCACGCACGTGGGCGGGTTGACCGTTCACGCAGCTGGGGTAGACGAACGCGCAGGTCGCGCCGCCGTCGGCGTCGAACGACACCAGGTTGGCCCGGAGGATGGCGTACGCCGCCTCGCGGAGAGCCTTCGTCTCCGCCGGTGGCAGCAGTCCCCCGGGCCAGGCGAGGTGGACCGCCGCACTTAGGACCGACCAGTGGTGCGGGAACACGTCGCCCCACAGTCGTGACCCGCCGAACCAGTACCCGTCCCAGTGTCGGATCGGGACGTGGCGCAGCCGGGCGTCCGGCTGGTCGGCGGCGAAGGCCGTCAGCCAGTGCAGCCGCCGGCGCAGGGCCCCGTCCCCGACCAGCTCCGGGTCCAGCAGACGCGCCGCGAGCAGCAGGTCCAGCAGCGGGGCCACCATCGACTGCTCGTAGGCGACCTCGTGGGCGGGCAGGTCCTCCCCGTACGCCAGGAACGTCCGCGCCTGGTCCAGCAGGTGACCCGTCAGTTCGTCGGCGTCGGGGGTCCGGCCGGCTGCGCGAAGGGCGGCGGCGAGGTCGCGGACCACCCCGCCGAGCTCGAACGCCAGGAAATGGCCGCCGCCGAGGGCGTAGAAGCGCTGCATCACCCGGGTCGCGAGGTCCAGGTCACCCTCGTCGAGCAGGAACCGCGCGAACCACGGGAAGTCGTAGAGACGAGGTTGCCTGCGGACAGGCCCAGCCGTGTCGTCGAGGACCGGGTCGTCGAGGACCGGGTCGTCGAGGACCGGGTCGTCGAGGACCGCGCCGTCGGGGCGGACGAGGTGCTCCACCACGAAGCTGCGGTAGCCGGCCAGAGCCTCGTCCAGCGCCGCGCGGTCACCCCAGCCACGGCGGCGGAGCTCCTGCAGGAACAGGGCGCTGCCGACGCGTTCCCGACCGGCCGACCAGTCGCTCCAGGCCCCCGGGAGCACGGTGAGTCCGGAGCGGTTGTCGAACGGGACGAACGCCCACCGACGGCTGTCCGCACGTTCCGGCTGTCGCTGGTGGGCGAGCAGGAAGGCCGCTCGGCGCTCGGCGACCTCGCGCAGTTGCGGGGTCACCAGCAGCACGATCCGGGACCGCCGGCCCTGCGACTCGGCGTCGACGTGCAGCAGGCCGGGTCGATCGGTGCGCAGCGGCCGCTCGACGCTGGTCAGCGCGCCGGGCGCGACACGCAGCGGAAGCGGTTCGCCGACCTGGACGGCGAGTCGGTCGGCCTCGATCAGCGGGTGGTGGGTGGCACGGAACGTGGCCAGGCTCTCGTGCCAGTCCAGCCGCCAGGACAGCCGCGTGGCGGCCCCCGGCGCCAGGACGATCGCCGGCTGGCCGCCCATGGCCTGCGGCGCCCGTGCGTGATCGGTGGCGTGCAGGTAGAGGTGTCCTCTCAGACCGCTGCCGGTCACCGTGTCCCGGGACTCCACGGAGTACGCCCACAGCTCGCCCTCGGTGAGGGTGAGGCCGAGCCCGGGGCCCGTCCCGTCCATCGGCACCGCCCACACCCACGAGTCGGCGCCCCCGGTCCAGACGTGCGCGTGCACGGCACGGCGAAGGCTGTCCCCGCCGGAGGCGTACACGTCCCGCCACGGGGTGCTGATCGCGAAGCAGCCGAGGTCCACCGGTTCGGGCGACACGTTGATCAGCTCGTAGGTCTCGGACCAGGTGTCGGCGAGGCTGCGGGTCACGCGCAGCTCCAGCGGGCCGCACCGGTGCAGCAGCTCGACGCCGTCGGGTGTCCACCGAAGCTCCGCCGGGTTGTCGAAACGATGGCCCCGGTCATCGACGACCACGAACCCCTTGCCCCATCGGCGGGCCGGGCCGTGAGCGAGCGCCTCGGGCGACGCCGCGTGCTCCTCGAGCAGCATCGAGTGGTCCCGGGTCGGGTGGCGGACCTCGACCACGGCACCGTCGTCCGAGAGCAGGACGGCCCCACCGGCGAACGCGAACCTCCGGGTGTCCACGCTGTGGGTCACTGTCGGCACAGGGTCACACGTGCGGACGGGGCCCGGGATCGGTGACTGTCAGCGCGTCGTAGGCGACGAGGGCCGCACCGACGAGTCCGGCCCGGGCGCCGAACTTCGCGGAGCGCACCAGCGGTGTCCGCGCGAACATCACCTTGCCGGCCAAGGCGGCTCGGAACGCAGTCGTCAGCAGATCGGTGGACTCGGCGAGACCACCGCCGACGACGACCGCGGCGGGGTTCATGCTCTCGACGTACCCGGCGACCACAACGGCCAGTGCCTCGACCGCCTCTGACCAGATCTGGACTGCCAGCGGCTCACCGGCGCGTGCAGCCACGGCCACCGCCGACGCGCCGCCGTCGAGCTCCGCCACCGGCAGGCCGCTGCGACGCCGCGCGACCCGCCACCGATCGGCTACGGCTGACCCCGACGCGACCATCTCCAGGCAACCCCGTTTGCCGCAGCGGCACAGTGGGCCGTCTGCGACGGCGACGACGTGGGCGAGCTCTCCTCCCGTTCCCTCGGAGCCGCGGTAACTGTGGCCGTCGAGGACGAAGGTCGTCCCGAGACCGGTGCCCAGGGCGACGAAGAGCCAGTCGCGCAGTCCGGCAGCGGCCCCGAGCCTGCCCTCGGCCACTGCTCCGGCCTCGACGTCGTGGACGAACCCGACCGGTAGGCCGGTGCGTGCCCGGACGAGGTCGACGAACGGCACATCGGTCCAGCCGAGCAGCATCGACGAGAGTCCGACACCGGCCCGGGCGTCGACGAGACCGGGCACGGCCAGCCCGACGGCAGCCACGTCCAGATCATCCGCCCGGCCGCGAGCCACCGTGTCGGCCGCGGCGTCGACGATGGCGGCCACGAGCTCCTCCGGCGTGCCGAGACCGGCGACACGCAGGTCAACTCTCCTGGTGAGCTGGCCGTCCCGGCCGGCGATCGCCGTCTTGACCGTCGTTCCGCCGACGTCGACAGCTACCGCGACCTGTCCGCCCCAGGGGTGGGGCAGAAATGCGGTCGTCATGCTGCAACGGCGGAGGGATCGACCGCGCTCACCGGCTGGTGGCGGCGTCGGCCGCCGTGTCGCCGATCGGGGTGGAGGCCCCGAACAGGTCTACCCGGATCGCGTGCGGGTTGATGTGCGGGTCGATGCTCCGGTCGAGGTTGTGCACGGACTCGGAGGTGTCACCGAGGGCGTCGGTGCGGTGGTAGGCCACCAGTTGGAGGAACGGGAGAGCGGCGTCCGCCTGCAGCCACAAGGGCAGTCCGCTGCTCGTGACCACCGTCGTCTGCGCTGCACCGAACCGGGCGAGCGCGGCGGGCTCGCCGCACACGACCAGTGAGCCGCCCAGCAGCGCCACGTCCTGGCTGATGAGCAGGTCCGCGGCGACACTTCGCGCTGAGGTGAGGACCACGACGAGAGTCTGGTCGTCCAGTCGGGCGACAGGGCCGTGGCGGTACTCCAGGACCGGGTAGGCCTCGGCGGACAACCGGGAGGTCTCCTGCAGTTGCAGCGCGCCCTGTCGGGCGATGGCCACCCCGGGACCGCTCGCGAGCAGGACGAGAGACGTCCAGGACCCACCGGCGAGGACGCGGGCCGCAGCGTCGAGGTCGGCCTGGCGGCGAGTGAACTGGGTCCCGAGGTCGCCGAGCCCCGAGTGGTACCGGACCGCGTCGTCCCTGCCACCGACGACCGAGACGGCCGCGACCGCCAGGGCCTGAGCGGCGAGCTTGAGGTTGGCGAACGACCGGGTCATGACCCGACCGGTCTCCCCGACGTGGTCCAGCACCACACCGTGGTCCACACCCACCGCCAGCGGGGTCCCGGCCGTGAGGGTGACGCCGACCGTCGTCGCCCCCCGGCGGCGCGCGGCGTTCAGCGCCTCGACGGTCTCGGTTGTCGTGCCGGTACGGGACAGTCCGACCACGACTGAACCCTCGGGGATCCAGAGTTCTGGCGACATCCAGGCCTCCGACGCCGGGCTGGCGACCGCACGCGGATGGCCGAGAGCGCTCAGCAGACCCGCGGCAGCCTGCGCGGCGTAGTAGGACGCACCGCTCCCGACGAAGACCCACGGACGATCGGCCCGCGGGACGGCGTCGCCGAGAGCGGCCACGGCGCGCAGAGTGGTGGTCCAACTCGGCCCCTGGTCGAGGATGTCGGTCAAGGTTGGCGTCACTGGGCTACTCCTAGGTCTCGCACAGGTATGCGGCTGGTCTATACGGTGTGACCGCGGGTCGTCAAGGTCAGGCAGTCGCCGGGTGGCTGTGGGGTCGAGGTCGACGAAGTGGAGCAGGCCGGTGGTGGAAACGAGGCCCGAGGCGTCGTTGACCGAGAGTGAAGTCCTCGCGCTCGTCTCGTCGTGCTCGAACACGGGGCGGTGGGGACCGGACGACGAGCTCGGCACCCTCAACCTGATCACGCCGGCCAGGCGGCGACGGGCCGCCGCACTGGTGCGCGAGGGGGTGACCGTCAGCCTCGGCAAGGACATCGACGTCCGCCAGAGCGCGGTCAACCCTCGTCCCGCATGGCACGTCATGCACCACGAGTCCGATCGGCCCTACGCCAGCGCGGACAGCATCCACCTGCAGGTGCACGGGTACGCGAGCACGCACGTCGACGCCCTGAGCCACATGTTCCTCGACGGCATCGGCTACAACGGGCGCCGGCAGGCCGACGTGGTGGGCAACGACGGGGTGCGCGCGAGCGGGGTCCGGGTGATGCGGTCCGGCATCGTCGGCCGCGGCGTCCTGCTCGACGTCGCCGCCGCCGCGGGACTGCCGTGGCTGCAGCCGGGCAGCTTCATCGGCCCGGACCTGCTCGATGCCGCCGAGGCGCGCGCCGGCGTCACCGTCGGGGCCGGGGACGTCGTGATCGTCCACACGGGCCTCGAGGCGCGGGAGGCCGTCCAGGGACCCGAGGACCCCGAGGACCGGGCGGGTCTGGATGCGGCGTGCCTGCCCTGGCTGTGGGAACGCGACGTCGCGGTGTACTCCGGTGACTGCATCGAGGCGATACCGCAGCCCTACCTGAGGATCCCCATGCCGCTGCACCAGATCGGTCTCGCCGTCATGGGGCTGGTGCTGGTGGACTGCCCGACCCTCGTCGAGCTCGTCGCGGCCTGCCGGCGGTTCGGCCGGCACGACGTCCTGTTCATCGCTGCACCGTTGAGCCTCCCGGGCGGGACCGGATCGCCGGTCAACCCGATCGCCGTCTTCTGAACCGGTGCCGGAGAGTCCCTCGGGTGCCGACGACGGGCCCTGCGCACCCGGACCGTCAGGCCGGTCGGTGCTCAGCGGCGGCCGGCGCGGTCCCGAGGGTGGTCCGGAACCGGAACCGGTCGCCGCGGTAGACGGTCCGGCCGAGCTCGAACACCCGTCCGTCCTGGTCGCGGGTGCGTTGGGTGGCCACGAGCAGCGGTACCCCGTCGGGGAGGTCGAGCAGCGCCGCCTCCCGGGCCGACGCCGGCAGGGCCTCGACGGCGTAGTCAGCACTGGTCGGGATGACCGGCGGGGCCCCTGACCGGAGCAGGTCGTACAACGAGGCAGAGGTGAAGTCCTCCGCGTCCAGTCCGGGTCGTGTCGCCGCCGGGATCCGGCTGTGGTCGACAGCGATGACAAGACCGTCGACCAGCCGCACTCTGCGCAGCTCGAACAGCGGGGCACCCGCTGTCGTGGCGAAGGCGTCCGCTTCGTCGAGGTCCGCCGCTCGGATCGTCGAGAGCAGCACCCGGGAGGTCACCTGCTGTCCGCGACCCGTCGCGGTGTCGCTGAAGCCGGCGATGGCGGTCGAGGACGCGTTCTGTTCCCGACCGCGGGGCACCGTCGCGACGAACCAGCCGCGCGCGGCCTCCGCGGTCACCAGGTCCTGCTCGCCCAGCTGGTGCAGGGCTGCTCGCAGGGTCACGCGACTCACCCCGAGGCGCGAGCAGAGCACCCGTTCGGAGGGCAGGCGGTCACCGATCACCAGCCCGCGCACGGCGATGTCGGCCGCGATCCGATCGGCGACCCGCCGGTAAAGGGGGTGGCCGACCGCAACGATCGCGCCGGAGTCGGCAGCAGCCACGGTTGACACGCTAGCTGGCGGACGGTGGCGCGGCTCGACCCGCGGACCACCGCGACAGCCCGGCTCGGTGTTGCGCACTCCAGCCTTGTGCCCGCGGACCACCCTGGCGTAGCTTCTCGCTGGTCCCTACCAGAAAGACCACATTCCGCAGCCGTGAATCCACGGCTCGGGGTTCGCAACAGACCGGTGGAGGTCCCCATGAGTGTTCGTCGCGGCGATTCGGAGTTGCCCTCACGGCGCACCGCCCTGACGGCGCTGGCGGTCGGTGCCGTCGCCGTCGCCGGTGGCTGCAGCAGCGACGGACCCGGCGGAACGCCGACGACGACAGGTGCCGCGACGGCCGGCCCGGGGGCTGCCGGAGAAATGGTCAAGGGCGCCCACGGGACCGTGGGCGCCCTGACGCTGTCCGCGGACCAGAAGGCGGCGGCCACGGCGGCCGCCAAGGGCGTGACGATCGGGGTCGTCGCACCGGTGAGCGCCGAGTACCTCGCCAACGTCGCCGCCGGCGCGAAGGCCGGCGCCACCCAGTTCGGCGCGAAGACCCAGGTGGCCGACTACCAGTTCGACGCGGCCAAGGGCGTCACCGCGATCGAGAACTTCGTGTCCCAGGGGATCAAGTACCTCATCGTCGTGCTCACCGACCCCGTGGCGATGATCGGGGCCGTGAAGGCCGCGACAGCCGCTGGTGTGACCGTCGTGCAGTTCGCCGGCCAGCAGGTCGCCGACGAGGCCGGCGGGTACTCGGTCTCCATCAGCGATGCCCAGCTCGGCGAGGCGGAGGGCCGGGTGGCGGCGGCCCTCGCGAAGCCACTGGGGCCGATCGAGGTGGCCATCCTGGACTTCCCGAGTCAACCGAACGTGATCGTCCGCGCGGACAAGCTGCAGTCCACCTTAAAGGAACTGGCCCCCCAGGTCAGGGTCGTCGCCCGGATCCCCGGTGGCACCGAGGCACTGGGACTGTCGGCGAGCGAGAGCCTGCTGCAGAAGTACCCGAACCTGCGCGGGATCCTCTCGATCAACGACGCCGCCGCCTACGGAGCGGTGCAGGCATTCCAGGGAGCCGGCCGCAACGCCGGTACGGCCTTCGTCGTCGGCACCGACGCGGAGTCCAAGGCCAAGCAGCTCATCGCCAGGGGCGGCATCTTCAAGGCCACGGTGGACACCCAGCCCTTCCTGACGGGACAGGCGGCGGCCGAGGTGATCGGCCAGTCGCTCGCCGGTGGGAAGGTGGCCCAGTACACGACAGTTCCGGTCAAGGCCGTGACCGGGTGACCCCTGCCGTCGGATCAGCGGAGCAGCCGTGACCGGCACGCCGCCCTCGGCCGGGGCCGGCCCGGCGACCGCTGCGGAGATGTCCCCGGCGCGTCGCGCCGAGCCGGGGAGCACGGCACTCCGCCTGATCCGGGAGAACGGCCTGATCGCGGTCGTCATCGTGTGGGGCGCCTACCTGGCCCTTGCCACCGACTCGTTCCTGACCAGGGCCAACATCCTGCTGGTACTGCGCCAGTCCTCCTCCATCGGCATCGTCGCGATCGGCGCGGCGCTGGTGATCCTGCTCGGACACATCGACCTGTCACTCGGGTCGATCCTCGCCGTGTCGGGAGTGGTCGGGGCCCAGCTGCTGCTGTCGACGGGCGCCCCGGTCGTCCTCGCCGTCATCGCGACGATCGCGCTCGGGGCCCTGTGCGGTGTCGCCAACGGCATCAGTGTCACCGTCCTGCGGATCAACTCCTTCATGGCCACCCTGGGCATGATGAGCGTGCTCGAAGGAGCGGCCTACGTGCGGACCAGCGGGCGGACCCTGTTCGGTGACCGCCTGGGCCACCTGACGTTCCTGTCCAACGGGTACATCGCGGGCATCCCGTTCCCGGTGATCGTGCTGTTCCTGGCGTACGCGCTCGCCTGGGTCCTGCTGAACCGCACGACCTTCGGGGCCCGCCTCTACGCGGTGGGGAACAACAGTCGTGCCAGCTACCTCGCGGGGATCCGGGTGGAGGTGGTGACCGTGGCCGCCTTCGCGCTGGCCGGGGCCCTGGCCGGCTTCGGCGGACTTCTCCAGGTCTCGCGGCTGAACTCGGCCGGGGGCGGGATGGGGGCGGATCTGCTGTTCCCGGTCATCACGGCGGTCGTTCTCGGCGGCATCAGCCTCTCCGGTGGCAAGGGCCGGGTGCTCGACGTGCTCGTGGCCAGCATCTTCCTGGGGATGATCGCCAACGGTCTGATCCTGCTGGGCGTCTCGGGCTACACCCAGGAGATCGTGTCCGGTGCCATCCTCATCGCCGCACTGGCGCTCGACCGGTGGCGGGTTGCGCGGTGACCAGGTGACGAGCTCGGGCGCCGGGACGGGAGGGGCGGGGCACGCGAACGGTGCGGTGCTCTCTCTGACCGGGGTGACGAAGAGCTATCCGGGGGTGCAGGCCCTCACGGGGATCGACCTGCGGTTGGCACCCGCCAGCGTGCACGCGCTCCTGGGCGAGAACGGTGCCGGGAAGTCGACACTGATCCGGATCCTCTCGGGCGCGGAGCGCCCCGACCACGGGACTCTCCGGCTCGGAGGGTCCCCCTACTCCCCCGGGTCCCCCCTGGACGCGTTGCGCGCCGGGGTCTCGACGCTCTACCAGGAGCGGAACCTGTTCCCCGACCGCTCCGTGGCCCAGAACATCCTGGCGGGTGACGAACCGACCCGAGCCGGGCTGCTGCTGGACCTGAGGGCGATGCGTGCGGTCGCCGCCGACCTGCTCGGCCGCCTCGGCGCCACCCACATCGACAGCCGTGCCCGGGCCGGGAACCTCTCGGTGGCCGACCGCCAGTTGGTCGACATCGCGCGCGCGCTGCACCGGCGGTCGAAGGTCTTGATCATGGACGAGCCGACCGCCGCGCTCACCAGCCGCGAGGTGGACGCGCTCTTCGGTGTCGTGTCCGGCCTGCCGGCACTCGGCGTCAGCGTCCTGTTCGTCTCTCACCGGATGGAGGAGATCTTCCGGATCGCCGACGCCGTGACCGTGCTGCGCGACGGCAGGAGGGTCCTCAGCGAGGCGGCGTCGGCGTTGAGTGGCGACGATCTCGTCCGCGCCGTCGTCGGCAGCGACCCCGACAGCACCTTCCCCGCGCGCCGGCCGGTGGGGGCTGCTCTGGGGAAACCGGTCCTGGACGCCGTGTCGTTGACGGGGCCCGGCTTCGAGGACATCGCCCTGACCATCCACAGCGGCGAGGTGCTCGGTCTGGCCGGCGTGACCGGGTCGGGCAAGGAGCAGCTCGGGATGGCTCTCTTCGGCGCCGCCCCCGTCCGGTCCGGTCGGATCCTGGTGAACGGCCGCCCGGTACGCCTGACCCCTCGACGTGCAGCACGGGCAGGGGTTGCCGGCGTACCCGCCGATCGGCGGGAAGAAGGCGTCATCGGGCCGCTGTCGGTCCGACGCAACCTGAGTCTGCCGTCGCTGGGTGCGATCAGTTCGTTCGGCTTCATCCGCTCGGCACGCGAGGACAGACTCGCCCGCAGCCGGGTCGAGGAGCTCGCCGTGCGGACGGCCGGGACGAGCACTCCGGTCGAGCAGCTCTCCGGCGGGAACCAGCAGAAGATCAGCCTCGGGAAGTGGCTCGAACGCCGACCCGCCGTCCTGGTGCTCCTGGAACCCACGCAGGGCATCGACGTCGGTGTGCGGTTCCAGTTCTACCGCCTCGTCCGACGGCTGGCGTCGGCTGGGACCGGGGTGCTGCTCGTGTCGTCCGACGTCCCGGAGGTCCTCGGGCTGTCCGACCGCATCGTCGTCCTGCGCAACGGGCGGCAGGTCGGCCACCTACCCGGGCCGGGCAGTACGGCCGAGCAGCTGATCCGCCTGTCCCTGGGCCGGCTTCCCGAAGCCTTCGACACGGCCGTGGTGGATGCCACGATCACCGCACCGACCACAGAGGTCCCCCGGTGACGGAGACCAGCCACGACGTGATCGTCGCCGGCCTGGGTGGGATGGGGTCAGCGGCCGCCTGGCACCTCGCACGCCGGGGTCAGCGGGTCCTGGGCATCGAGCAGTTCGGGGTGGCCCACGACCGCGGGTCCAGCCACGGAGCCACGCGCATGATCCGCCAGGCCTACTTCGAGGACCCCGCCTACGTCCCGCTGCTCCTGCGCTCCTACGAACTGTGGGACGACCTCACGGGGAGGGCCGGCCACCCGATGATCCACCGGACCGGGGGCCTGATGATCGGGGCTCCGGCGAGCACCGCCGTGGTCGGCGCGCTCGCCAGCGCCCGGGCCTTCGATCTCCCCCACGAGCTGCTGGACAGCGCCCAGGTCCGCCGGCGCTTCCCCACGCTGAGCCCGGAGACGGACGAGGTGGCGTTCTTCGAGACCAACGCCGGTTGGGTGCGGCCCGAGGACACCGTCCGGGTGCACCTCGAGCTCGCCCGGTCGGCCGGGGCGGAGCTGCTGTTCGACACCCCGGTGCTCGACTGGGACGTCACCGGCGACGGGGTGGTCGTGTCGACGCAGGGGGGGGTCCACCGAGCCGAGCGTCTCGTCGTCACCGCCGGGTCGTGGGCGCCCAAGCTCCTGCAGCGGTTCGGGCTCCCCCTGGCCGTGGAACGCCAGGTCCAGCACTGGTACACCCCGGCAGCGGGGCTCGGCGCGTTCACCGACCACCCGGTATACATCTGGGAGGACGCCGACGGGGTGCAGTTCTACGGCTTCCCCGCTGTCGACGGCCCCACGGGCGGGGCGAAGGTGGCCTTCTTCCGTCGTGGACGCCCCACCGACCCCGATGACCTGGACACGTCGGTGTCCGCGACGGAGATCGCGGAGATGACCGCCTGGGTGCGGAACCGGGTACCCGGTCTGGCCGGCGCCCATCTGCGGGCCGAACCCTGCATGTACACCAACACCCCCGATCAGCACTTCGTGATCGACCACCTGCCCGGACACCCCGAGGTGGTCCTCGCCGCAGGCTTCTCCGGACACGGCTTCAAGTTCGTCCCGGTGGTCGGCCAGCTGCTCGCGGACCTGTCCATCGATCAGAGCAGTCCCCTGCCCCACCAGCTCTTCTCGATGACCCGCTTCACCAGCACGTGATCGTCGGGGGGGTCGGTGGGGTCGACCACCGGCCCCGTCAACCGACGGTCGTCGGGAGCTGCCGACGGAACGTCGCCGGTCGTTCCGCGATCCCGGCAACCGTCGCCGAGGCCCGCACCACCGAGAACCCGTCCGGGCCCGCCAGCACCGGGTTCAGCTCCAGTTCCGTGACCACCGGGAGCGCCTCCGCGAGGGCGGACACCCGGTGCAGCAGACCCGCCAGCGCCGCCGTGTCCACCTCGGCCGCCCCGCGGTAGCCGAACAGCAGCGGCGCGGCCCGGATCTCGCGGATCATCGTGTCCGCGTCCCGGTCGGTCAGCGGCGGGATCCGGTGCGCACGGTCCCCCAGCAGCTCGGTGGCGACCCCGGCCAGGCCGAAGGTGATGATCGGGCCGAACGCCCTGTCCTGGCGCAGTTCAACGGTGACCGGGACGCCCGCCGGCACCTGGACCTGGACGACCAGCCGCGCCGCCGGCGCTCCCCCGTAGTCGGCGGCCAGCGCGTCGAACGCCTCCCCGACCCCGCCCGCGTCGATGAGGTTGCGCCACACGTCACGCTGGTCCGGGCTGGAGCGCAGGTGCCACGCGGTCGCCTTGAGCACCACAGAGGTCGCGCCGGCGGCCCACAGGGACTCGGCCGCCGCCACCGCGGCCGCCCGGTCCGCCACCTCCGCCACCGGCTCGACGTGGATCTCGAACGCACCCAGCAGGTCGGCTGCAGCGGTCGTCGACAGGTGCACGTCGGTCCCGGGGTCGGCGCTGGCCCGCGCCCGCTCCAGCACGGCCCGGGCCGCCGGGAGGTCGACCCCGGCGACTTCCGGGATGCGCCCGGCGGGAACGGCCCGCCACCGCGAGTAGCGGACCACTGCGGCGAGGGCGCGCAGTGCCTCCTCGGCCGAGCCGAAGCGCGGCACCGAACGCCGCCGCGGCGGCCCGCCCCGCAGTCGGCCCTGGACCCGCCGTTCCGCCGAGCCCAGCGAGGCGCTGACGATCGTGGTGCCCTCGGCCTCGGGCGAGGCGGCCTCGGCGGCGATCGCGGCCACGACGTCCGCCTCGACCAGGCCCAGCGTCGGGGCGACGAAGACGAGGACCGATCCGACCTCGGGGTCGGTGACGGCCGTGCGGAGGGCCGCCGTGAAGTCCGCGGGACCGGCCCCGTTGGGCAGCACGGCAGGTCCCTGGCCGACGTCCAGCCCCGACCGGACCGCCGCGTCCGCCACCGACCGGCTCAGCGCACGGGAGTTGCCGATGACCGCGACCCGGGGGCTCGTCGGCAGCGGTTGGCTGGCGAGCACGGCGGCGACGTCGAACAGCTCGGCGAGGGTGTCGACCAGGAGCACACCGGCCTGCCGGAAGACCGCCTCGACCTCGTCCCGACCGGCGACACCCGGACCGGTCCGTCCCACCACCGGTACCTCCTCCAGTGTCCGCCCGACCCGGACGGACACGATCGGTTTGCGCCGCCCGATCCGCCGGGCGAGGCGGCTGAACTTGCGCGGGTTCCCCACCGACTCCAGGTACAGCAGGACGAGATCGGTGCTCTGGTCCTCGTCCCAGTACTGGAGGAGGTCGTTGACGGACACGTCCAGCCGGTTGCCCGCGGACACGAAACTGGACAGGCCGAGCCCTCGGGTCCGCATCCGTTGGAGGATCTCGATACCGAGAGCACCGCTCTGACTGAACATCGCGACACGGCCTGCGGGCGGCAGGGTCGAGGCGAGCGAGGCGTTCAGCGACCCTTCCGACGAGCGGGTCACGATCCCCAACGAGGCCGGGCCGACGACCCGCATGCCCGAGCGCCTGGTGCGCGCGAGCAGGTCAGCGGTCATCCGCTCCCCGTTCGCGCCCGCGTCGGCGAACCCGCCGGACACGACGACGATCGCGTGGACGCCCTTGGCGGCACAGTCGTCGACCACCGCCGCGACGCGGTCCGCGGGCACCGCGACGACGGCCAGGTCCACGGGGCCCGGGATGTCCCGCAGGGTTCGGAAGGACGGGATGCCGGCCACCACCGTCGCCTCGGGGTTCACCGGGTGGACCGGGACCGTCGCGTCCCCGGCGACGAGGTTGCGGACGAGCTGGTGACCCACCTTCCCGGTCTCCCTGCTGGCACCGACGACCGCGACCGCCGCCGGGCGCAGCATCCGCTCGACCGAACGGGCCTCGGCCCGCTGCTCCCGTGCCTGGGTGACCGCCACCGAGCTCGCCGTCGGCTCCAGGGGGAAGTCGAGGACCAGCACGTCGTCCTCGGTGTGGTCCCGGACGGTGTACCCGGCCTCGGCGAAGACCCGGGCCATCCGGTCGTTCTCCGGCAGGACCTGGGCGACGAAGGCGTCCACCCCGAGCTCCCGGGCGATGACCGCCAGATGCTCCAGCAGCACGCTCGCCAGGCCGCGGCCGTGGTGGGCGTCCTCCACCAGGAACGCGACGTCGGCCCGGGTGCCGTCCGGCGTCCCGGCCGTCCCCGCCCGGTCGAAGCGCCCGACCGCCACCATCGCCGGGCCGACGGTCACGATCAGCGCGACCCGGTCGGTGGCGTCGACGTCGGTGAACCGGACCACGTCACGCCTGCTCAGGCGGGGGTACGGCGCGAAGAAGCGCAGGTACTTGCTCTGTTCGGACACCCGCGCGTAGAAGGCGACGAGCAGCTCCGCATCCGAGGGCCGGATCGGCCGCAGGTGCGCGACGGTCCCGTCGGTCAACAGGACGTCGGCCTCCCAGTGGGTCGGGTAGTCGGGCCCGGCTGCGGCCTGTCCCGAGGTCGGCGCCTGCACGGTCGTGAGGCTATCCGTGCCCGCGCGGGCACGGATACGGTCACCCGGTGGCATCTCGCCTCGTGGTGATCACCGGGGCGACCGGCGGGGTGTGGTCGGCGCTGACCGAGGTGTTCACCGCGGACCGGCTGGTGCTGGTGGGCCGGGACACCGACCGCCTGGCCGCGCTCGCGTCGCGGTACCCGGGGTCCCGGACCGTCGTCGTGGACCTGGCGGCGCCGTCGTCCGTCGGACCGGCGGTGATCGCTGCTCTCGGAGCCGAGGAGCCGGTGGACGTCCTGGTCCACAACGCCGCGGTGGCGACGTGGGGTCCGGTGGCCGACGCCGACGCCGCGGTGTGGAGCGACGCTCTCGCCGTCAACACGGTGACGCCCGCCGTGCTGACCGCGGCGCTGCTCCCCCGGCTGCGGACAGCCGGCGGCCACGTCGTGTTCGTCGGGTCCGGACAGACCCTGGCGGCCTCGCCGGGGTTCGGGCCTACGCCGCCTCGAAGTTCGCCCTGCGCGCACTGGCGGACGCGTTGCGCGCCGAGGAGGCCGGCAGCGGGATCCGCGTGACGTCGCTCTACCCGGGGCCGATCGCCACGGACATGCAGCGGGCATTGCAGCAGGACTCCGGGGCGCCCTACCTGCCCCAGCGGTACATCGACCCCGGGACCTTCGCCCGTGCGGTGGCCTTCGCGGTCGACGCCCCGCGCGACAGCCACCTGACGGACATCACCGTCCGGCCTCGCCAGCCTTGACACCCCGTCCTGCTACATCATCATGTGTAGGCTCCCGAACCACGGCCAAAAGGTTGTCCTGGACACCCTGTGTCGTTTCGATCACAGCTGATCGATGGAGGTTCCTTACATGGCGCGACTTGCTGCCGCGGTGTTCGCCGGCGAGTCGGCGTCCTGGACGCCGAGTCGGCACGCTTCGATGTCGCCTGCTCTCGACCCGTCTGCTGCCGAGTCCCTGACACCCGGCGAGGCAGACCTCGTCGGAAGAGCGGGCACGCTCCCTCCCCGATCCGACACCTCGTACTGGTCACTCGTCGTGGCCGGCCCAGGTAGCACGACCTCTGGCAAGCCGAATCCGAACGAAGGAGTTTGTGATGGCCGAAGGACTGACCGACCGCGTGCGTCCGGTCTCCCGCCGAGGTTTCCTCGGTCTTGCCGCCGGTGCCGCCGCGCTGCCGATCCTGTCGGCGTGCGGAAGCAGCGGTAGCAGCGGCGGCGGCGGCTCCGCTGCCATGAAGTTCTGGGACATGCCCTGGGGGTCCACGCAGTACAACGTGGAGGCCAAGAAGCTGGTCGAGGGCTACAAGCCGGCCGCGAGCATGCCGTCGGCCACGTACCAGGAGATCCAGTGGGCGAACTTCACCCAGACCTTCTCCTCGGCGGTCGCATCCAAGACCGGGCCGGCCGTCAGCAGCGGCGGCGGCTTCCAGGCGTTCCAGTTTGCCAAGCAAGGTGTCATCGCCTACGCCGACAATGTTATCGCGACCTTCCAGAAGGACGGCACGCTCACCGATTTCCTACCGGGCCTCGTCGAGCCGATGAAGACCTCGGACGGTTACGCGGCCGTGCCGTGGCAGCTGGACGCCCGCGTGTTCTGGATGCGCAAGTCGCTGCTCGCCAAGGCGGGCGTGGCCGCGCCCAAGACGTGGGACGAGTACACAACAGCGTGCGCGGCGCTGAAGAAGATCGGGGTCTACGGCTACTCCTCCGGTTCCGGTGCGGGCAACAACCTGGGGAACCAGGCGCTCATGGGCCTGATGATCAACAACGGCGGCGGTCTGTGGGGCACCGACGGCAGCCTGGACGTGACCAACGAGCGCAACGTCGAGGCGGTGGACTTCGTCCTGAACCTCGTCAAGGAAGGGTATGTGGACCCGGCGTCGGTCAGCTACACGTCGGACAACCAGAACGCGCAGTGGAAGAACAACAAGTTCGCCATGGGCATCGAGACGGCCGGTCTGGCCGACAACATCGGCGACGACACCGGCGACCTCGTCGTCATGAGCCCGATGACCGGGCCGCACGGGGACAAGGGTGCCCTGTTCTACGAGAACAACTTGATGATGTACAAGAACACCCCCTCACAGGAGGGCAGCGAGGCGTTCCTGGAGTACTACATCAAGAACATGAAGGCCTACTGGCAGTCAAATCTCGGCACCGGTCTGCCCGTCCTGAAGTCCATCGTGGCGCTGCCGGCGTTCCAGAAGAGGGCCAACAGTGTCAAGGTCATCAAGGAATGGCAGCCCGTCAGCAAGTCGATGGCGGCCCGTGGCGGCGCGTTGAGCTCGAAGCTGGGCGACATCGACAGCTCGACCCCGCTGTTCCAATTCGCGCAGAAGGTCCTGTCGGGCAAGACCACGGCGACGGCGGCGTTGACCGCCCTGCAGGCCGGTCTCGCTCCACTGGTCAAGTAGGCGAGCCGATGGCGTCGACATCGGGAGTCCAGGTAAGGCCGCCGGCCAACCCTGCCCGACCGGGCCGGTCGGGCAGTCGGCGCCATCGCACCCAGAGCCAGCTCGTACGGCGCACCATGGTCGCCTTGGTCGTGCCCTCGATTGTGCTGGTCGTCCTCATCAATGCGTACCCGTTCGTCTACGCAGCCGACCAGTCCCTGCACAACGGGAGCCTGATCTCGGCGGGCGACTTCGTCGGCCTGGACAACTACAGGGCCACCCTGGCGAGCTCGGAGTTCTGGTCCGCGACCGAGTTCACCGTGCTCTTCACGATCGTCGGTGTGTTCGGCAGCTGGGCAGTCGGGCTCGCCTTGGCCCTGCTGCTGCGCAACCGGCTCCCGGGGCGTGGGGTGTTCAAGGTGTTGTTGCTCCTCCCCTGGATCGTGCCGACCGTTGTCTCCGCCGCATCGTGGAACTACCTGGTCGCCACGCCGCAGAGCCCACTGCCCGCGATCGCGTCGGCGTTGGGTTTCGGCCAGCCGCTGTTCCTGGCCTCGGCCGGCCTTGCGCGGGTGACCGTCTGCCTGTTCAAGGTGTGGATCAGCTTCCCGTTCATGATGCTGATGAACAGTGCCGCGCTCGCCTCCGTCGACGAGACCGTCTACGAGGCGGCTCGGATGGACGGCGCGTCCGGCAGGCAGCAGTTCACTCAGATTACCCTGCCGCTGATCTCCCGGTCGACGTACATCTCGTGGATCCTGATGACCATCTTCTGCGTGAACGACTTCCCGACCATCTACCTGCTCACCGGCGGCGGACCGGTCAGTGCGACCACGTCGCTGGTGGTCCTGGCCTACCAGCAGGTCTTCGGCAACTTCCAGGTCGGCCCGGGTGTTTCGGTCGCCTTCCTGATGACCCTCACGCTCATCCTCATCTCGGTGCTGCTGTACCGGCAGATCAGAAAGGCGGCCGAGTAGATGACCGTTCTGCGTGAATCCGTCATCGCGCGGCCGGTGCCCGCCGCGCGCGAGATCCGAGCGGCCCGGAAACCGGTCGGCCGGTGGTGGCTGTTCACCCTGACGTTGCTGATCACTGTGGTCGTCCTCATCCCGGTGGTCGTGGTGATCGTGTTGTCCGTCCGGCCGGGGGTCGGCTCGACCACCAGCAGCCCCATCACGCTGGAGAACTTCAAGGACGTCTTCGCCGACACCGGGGTCCTGCAGTGGTTGTGGAACAGCCTGGCCGTCACCCTGTCCGTCGTCCTGGTGTCCGTGCTCGTCGCCGCACCCGCTGGCTACGTGCTCTCCCGCGGCCGGAGCAAGGCTGTGTCCGGCTACTCGCTGCTGCTGTTCGTCGTCCAATCGCTGCCCGTCATCACCGCGGTGATCCCGCTGTTCATCCTGTTCGCGAAGTTCGGCCTCGTCGACAGCCTGCTGGGCCTCGGGATCATCTATGTCGGCGCGTCGATGTCGGTGGCGACCTGGATGATGGCTGCCTACATGGACTCGATCCCGACCTCGCTCGAGCAGGCGGCGTGGATCGACGGGTGCTCCCCGTTCGGGGGTTTCCTGCGGATCGTGCTGCGCAACTCCCTGCCGGGGATCCTGTCGACGGCCATCTTCACGTTCCTGGTCTCCTGGAACGACTACCTGGTGGCGATCGTGTTCATCCGCTCCCAGACGACGTTCACCCTGCCGCTGGGGGTCGAGTCGTTCTTCCAGCAGAACCAGACCTCCTGGGGACTGGTCATGGCGGTCGCCGTCGTGATGATGGCGCCTCCGATCCTCGTGTTCGCCACGCTGAACAAGTACTTCAGCGTGGGCGGCATCGGCGGGTCCCTCGCCGGCCAGTGAGCCCGACTCAGACCGCCATCGAGGAGAGGACGACCTATCGTGGCGTTCAGCGACCTGCATGGCTTCAACGACGAGGTTCTGGAGCACCAGCGGACTGGACCTGTGGCAGCACGACGACCACGGCAGGATGGCAGTCGAGGTCGCCCGTGGGGGAAGTTCTCCCCCCGGTGGAACGCCGCGCGGTAGTGGCTGTCCCACGAGGCTTCTCAACGAGACCCGGCGCGATCCCGTGGCGACTTCGGCGGCGTCCCGCTGGACCACCTGGTGCCGCACGCGAGCGCGTGGACGCACTCCGACGACCTGTTCGCGAAGGCGGACCCCGCGCCCGGGGACGTAGCCCCGGTCCAGACACTGTTCCAGCGGTACCTCGTCGATGTGGTGGGCACCCGCACCGACGGCGACCGCATCTGTGCGTGGGACCCGTGCAACGAGCCGCTGATGGGCCGCTTCGTCCACGACGCCAACAGTCCCGTGCGGGCGGCCGAGCTGCGCTGGCTGACCTGGTGCCGGGGTGTGCACAGGGCTCGGGGCCGAGCAGTCCTTGACGGTGGGCAGCTATGCGGAGGTCGCAGCACTGCGACGCACCGAGCCGATCAGCGACGTGCTCAACTTCCACCCGGACTGGACCCGGACCGGCACGGGGACCAGTCCCAGGTCCACACCGCGGAAGCGTTCGAGACCCTCCTGGACACCTGCGTCCACGTAGCGAAGGCAACGGGCAAGGAGCTGTTCGCGAGCGAGACGGTCTGGAGCGCCCGCGACGACGCCGATCACGCCGAGGTGATGCGGTACACCCTCGGCCACCTCGCCGGCCGGGGCATCGGATTCGCCGTACACGCCCTGCACCACAACCTCGTCGCCGATCTGCATCGGGACACGTACGGCCCGGTCGGCCACCCGAGTGGCTGCACTTCATCGACGCCGACGGCACGCTCCGGCCCGGGCACGAGGCGTACAACGAGTTCTGCCCCGGTGAGGTCGCGCACCGGGCCCGTGCGGGCCTGCTGCCGCAGACCGGCCAGACCGATCAGGAGGCGAACGATGACGTGGTCGACGCACGACCTGGCCCGCGCGCTGGGCCAGGTGATGGTGCCCGGTTCCCCGGTGACCGGTGTCGAGCGGCTGACCGCTGCCCTTCCGCCGCTGGTCGAGGCCCTCGCCGCCCACGGGCTGGACCAGGACCCCGCGCAGTGGATCCCCGAACAGGTGGCCCGGGTGGTCCCGTCACTGCTCGACGCCGCCGGTCCCGGTGGCGACGCCGGGCGGGCGCTACTGGACCGGGCCGGGTCCTCCTACTTCGCCGACGAGGCGAGCTGGCCGGCGCTGGGCTACCGGGTGCTCCAACCGGGGGTCAGCTGGCCGGCCGCAGCGCAGAGCACCCCACGCACCATCCTGCTCCTCGACGCCGGCGAGGCCTACGACGTGGTGATCATCGGCGCCGGAGCCGGCGGCGGCACGGCCGCCCACGTCCTGACCGAGCTCGGGCTGCGGGTCCTGCTCGTCGAGCGGGGACCGGTGATCTCACCCCTGGACCTGCCCCTGGACCACGAACGCAACGCGCGGGTCTCCACCGGTCTGCCGCACCAGCTGGACTTTCCCGAGGGACAGAACCCGCGGGTGATCGTCGACGTCGACCGGCGGCAACGGCTGGTCGACTCGACCGAACCCGGGTGGCTGGCCAACGCGAGCGCGGTCGGCGGCGGAACCCTCGTCTACGGGGCCCAGGCATGGCGGTTCACACCGGAGGACTTCCGGATGGGTTCCCGTTACGGGTCGGGGTTCGTGGACTGGCCGATCGACTACGAGGACCTGGAGCCGTACTACGAGCGGGTGGAGCAGTCGGCCGGGGTCTGTGGGCCGGACGGCCCGCGCACCTGGGACGGTCGCCGGCGTAGCGGCTACCCGATGCCGCCAATGGCGGACACGTTGGGAACGGCGGTCCTGCGCCGGGGAGCGGCCCAACTGGGGCTGGAGACCGCGCCGCCCCCGCTGCTGATCAACTCCCGCCCATTCGGCGGTCGGCCGGCGTGCGTGCGCTGCGGCAACTGCGTCGGGTTCAGCTGCCACGCCAACGCGAAGAACGGCGCGGCGGTCCCGTTCGTCCCGCTCGCCGTGGCAACCGGTCGGTGCGACCTACTCCCCGACACGATCGCCCTACGGATGGAGGACCGCACCCCCGGCGGCGCGCAGGTCGTGCTCCGCTCGGGCCCGGTCGAGCGCACCATTCGGGCGCGGCACGTCATCGTCGCGGCTGGTGCCGTGGAGACCGCACGGTTCCTGCTGCTCAGCGGCGTCGGCAGCGCCACCGACCAAGTCGGTCGGTACCTGCAGGCGCACCCCTATACCGGTGCGGTGGGCGTGTTCGACGATGTTGTCCAGGACGGTGTGGGTCCCGGTCCGTCGATCTCGGCGACTCGGTTCCGTCACGGCAACAGCTCCGTCGTCGGCGGCGGCATCCTGGTCGACGACTTCGTCCAGACACCCGTGGAGTCGTGGCACAAGCTGGTGTCAGCCGGTCTGGTGGCACGCTGGGGGCAGGACAGCATCGATGGAATGCGCAGGCTGGCAGGGCGAACGATCCACCTCAGCGGCCCACTTCAGCAGACCCCCGTCGCCGAGTCGCGGGTCACCCTCGCGAAGGACCACCGAGACCACCTGGGTCTCCCGGTCGCGGCGCTGCACGCGATCGACCTGCCAGCCGAGGACGGCGCCACAGCGAGGTTCCTCGCGGACCGGGCCGCCGAGTGGCTGGTCGCCAGCGGCGCACGCTCGGTCACGCAAACGCTGCCCCGATCGGAGAACAGTGTCTGGGCCGGGCAGCACCAGGCGGGCACCGCCAGGATGGGAACCGATCCGCGGTCGTCGGTAACCGACGAGCGGGGACGGGTGTGGGGCCACCCTGCGGTGTCCGTCGCGGACGGCTCGCTGCACGTCACCAACGGTGGCGTCAACCCAGTGCTGACGATCATGGCGCTGGCGTGGCGGGTCGCCGACTCCGTCGCCGCGGACCTCAGCTGAGGACGAGCGCCACGGCCCTGGTGTGCACGTCGGGGATCCCGCGCGTCACCGTCATCCCCGGTTGAGGTTCGGCGAGCTGCGGAACCTCCTTCACGGTCCGCCCGGCCGCCCGGACGGCCGGACCGCGGCGCCATCGCCTGGGCACAGCACCATCCGGCGCGTTCGGCCGTCACAGGACGGTCAGGCCCAGCGCGCCGGTGTGGACGTCGTAGATGCCGCCGACCACCGGCATCCCGTCGGCGAGGTAGGGCGAGCTGCGGATCCGCTGGACGTCCAGGGCCAGAGCGGCCTGCTGGTCCCCGATCGTGCGGAACTCCAGGCTGCGGCTGTCGATCCCGGCCCGCGCCCGGATCGCCGCGTGTACCTGCGCGTCGCCGGTCCTGGCCATCCCGCAGTCGGTGTGGGCGACGACGACCACCCGTTCCACGCCGAGCAGGTGATGGGCCAGCACGAGGGAGCGCAGCACGTCGTCGGTCACCCGGGCACCCGCCGTGCGCAGGATCTTCGCGTCCCCCGGGGCCAGGCCGAGCATCCCGAGCGGGTCGATCCGGGAGTCCATGCACGTGACCACGGCGAGCCCGCGCCCGGCCCGGCCCGGCAGGCCCGAGTCGGCGAACGTCCCCGCATACGCCTCGTTCGCGGCCAGGACGTCGTCGAAGGCGGACGGGAGACGGTCGGCGGCCACGCCGCGATCGTGCCAACTCCTCGACGGTGGACGTACCGCTCGAACAGGTGTTCGATGGGCGGATGCGATGGGCCGGGCAGCGACTGGGAGCCGACGCCGGGCTGGTCCTCGACCTCGGCGGTGGTGACGAGCCGGGAGCAGCGAGCGCGACCGCCATCCCCGGGCTCTTGCGGACCGTGCGGACGCCGGACTTCGCGGGTGTCACGTTCCACGAGGTCCTGGCGAAGTCGGTGCTCAACGAGGTCCCGGGCAGCTCCCCGATGCCGTTCGCCTGGACGGTCAACCCCTACCGAGGCTGTACGCACGCCTGCCGGTACTGCTTCGCCCGAAACACGCACACCTACCTCGACCTGGATGCGGGCGCCGACTTCGACAGCCAGATCGTCGTGAAGGTCAACGTCGCCGAGGTCCTCACCCGTGAGCTGGCCCGCGGCCGGAACCGCCGCGAGCACGTCGCGCTCGGCACCAACACCGACCCCTACCAGCGGGCCGAGGGCCGCTACCGGCTGATGCCCGGGATCCTGCGGGCCCTCGCCGCCTCCGGGAGCCCGGTGTCGGTCCTGACCAAGGGGACGCTGCTGGCCCGGGACCTGCCGCTGCTGGCCTCGATCGCCCGTGAGGTCCCCGTCGGTCTGGGGGTGTCGATCGCGCTGGTCGACCGCGAGCTGCAGCAGCACCTCGAACCGGGGACCCCCACCCCGGCCGCGCGCCTGGAGCTGGTCCGCCGGGCCACCGACCTCGGCCTGTCCGTCGGGGTGATGGTCGCTCCCGTGCTGCCCCACCTGACCGACTCGGACGAGGCACTGGACGCGACCCTGGGTGCCGTGGCCGCGGCGGGCGCGGCGGGCGCGACCGGGGCGACGGTCCTCGCCCTTCACCTGCGACCCGGTGCCCGGGAGTGGTACCTCGGATGGCTCGCCGGGTACCGGCCGGACCTGCTGCCCGCCTACGAGGCGCTGTACCCCCGGGGTCCCTACGCCCGCAAGCAGTACACCGCCGATCTCGCGGCCCGGGTCGGTCCGCTGCGCCGGCGGCACGGCCTGGCCGGGGCGATGCACCGCGACACCGTGCTCGGGGAGTCCTGGCCGGTGGGGAGCCTGCCGCCGGCCGCAGCCGAGGGGATCGGGCGGGCGACGGCGACCGTGGCGACGGGGGGCTCCGACGTCGTAGAGCAGCTGGCACTGGACCTCGGCCTGCCCGCAGGGGGGTCGAGAGCAACGCTCCCGGACGGTGAACCGTTACGCTGGGGTCTCGGTCCGCGCCCCGGATCGACGTGAACCTG
>JAABUQ010003553.1_pt1 | contig 28328 bp, 10 predicted proteins | sample 5560001 | NCBI WGS metagenome assembly JAABUQ01 (sample SAMN10711888, study PRJNA513371) | rock metagenome | isolation source: Antarctica rocks | place: Antarctica: Victoria Land, Finger Mt nord | collected 2015-12-18 | reverse complement strand
CGATGCTCGTAGTCTTTATCTTGAATCAAGAACGTTGCGATTAAATTGAACGAAAATCGTCGACTTAAGTTGCAAAGCTTAATTTTAACGAATCGAACAAACTCGAGACTCGCGTGCGATTAACTTTTATTTCTAATCTAAACGCTCTAATTACTTGCAACTCTTTTATAAAGTATTTAAGAAATTAATTTATAATTATAATAAAAGTTAAATTAATTTATGTAGCACAAAAGCATAAAATATTGCTTTAATAATATAGAATAAAAAAACATTAATCTTAAAACTTAATAAAAAATAAGAAAAAAGAAAAAAAACTCTATTTAATAAAACGAACGCATTAAGATTTTCCAAACAATATTATTTAATTAATATAAATAAATTTAAAAATAAATCTAAAAATAAATCTATTTAAACTTTGAAATAATATAATAGATCGTACGCTTTAAATAATTAAAATAAAAAAATTATCTTAAAAAATTTTATATATAAATCTCGAATTATTATAACAATGTGTAAACAAATTAAGAATAATTATTATAATTAATTATTGCTCGTAAATAGAAGTCGTTATTTGTAATTTAAACGTAGCAAAAATTTAACAAATTTTAATAATAATTTAAATAATTATTAAGTAATTTATATTAATGAAATTATTGCGTTAATATTAAGATTTTAAACGAAAAATGTTTAAAAAATGTATTTTTATAATATTATTATAAAAATTTCTTGTTATACAATAATAAACGATCGAGTTTTTAATAATATACGTAGATAATTTTACATTTTGCGAAAAAAAATTTATAATAAACGATACAAACTTATGTATTCGATTAATTAATCTTAAGTCTTAATTAAATGTTTTTAACGATTAAGATTCAATTTATTGCAAGATTGTTTATTCTATTATAATAAAATGTATGCGCAAAAGAATTATTATAAAACTAGCGTTTATAATATATAATTAATAATAATCTTGCAATTTGCAAAAGATTATAATAGAATTATTAATAAAATCTACAATTATAATGTGCGTCTTTTTAAATTTATAAAAAAAAAAAAATTTAACGTTTTAATAAATTCTTAATAAAATTTGTTAAAAAATTACATTTTAATATTTTTATATAATGCATTATTTATTATGCGTAATAAAGATAAAATAATCTTAAGACTTTTCGTCTTCTTTAAGAGAAACAAGTTTAAGTTAAAATAATTAACATTAAACTTAAATAAAAGTGTTATTTTTAATAATATTTAACGAATAATTTCTTTAATTAACAAAATTCTTAATTTACGAAAAAATTAAAAAAAGTTATATAATTATCGTTTGTATTAATGTTTATTAAATGCAATTTTAAAGAAATATAAACTTGTTCGTAATTTAACGAATTGCGATTAACGAATTGCTAAAACAATAACTTAATTTTTCGAACTTTTCGACTTAAGCGATTTATTATAGAATCAAATTAAAGAGTTAATAATTAACACTTTCTTTTTGCGTTTATTTCGTTAATATTGTTAATAAATGTTACAATTTTCTTGTTTTTATTATTTTAACAATTTAGATGTTCGATTTATGTTAAATAAATTATAAGAATAAAATTTATAAATTAATTAAATTTTAATTATAAACTATAAAGTGTTTAAAACTTTTAACTTCGCAAAAGTAAAAATAGAATTTAATAATTTCTTAAAAAAGTTAAAATCGCAACGTTTAAGACTAGCGCAATTTTAATTAATGCATTAAAGATTATTAAAACGATAGAGTAAAAACGATTTTCTATTAGATAAAATAAACATTAAATAATTACAAATAAAGAAAAAGATATTTTAAAGTTTCTTCATTATACAATATATAAATAACAAAAAAACAATAAATAATATTTATCTTTTCGTTTATCTTATGTAAGTATATAGTGTTACAATAATTGTAAATATTATTTTAACGTTATTTAGAAACTTCTTGAGTTTTGCTATAATATAATTGTAAATTATGTTATTATTACAATTTTAAATTAAAAGAGATTTATTATATTTTTTTCTTATTAATTCTTAACTTTTGTTACGAGCTTATTAAAGCTATATCAATGATTTAGATTCTACGTCCTAAGGATGAATCTATTATTATGTTCGACATGTTCGACGAACAAGCATTCTAAGCATAATGTTCAACATGTTCGACGAACAAACATCGCGAACAAACATGTTCGTTATGTTCGACGAACGAACAAGACAAACAATTAATATTTTCTTTGTATATAGAAACTAAAACACGACTTTCTTATGAATCGTATTTAATTTATCTTAAGTCTTAACTTATTATTACGATTAACTTAAGTTGCAAATTTCTTGTTATTAAGTAATTGTCAACATTATCTAAAGACGTCTACAAATCTCTTTAAAACATAACTCTTTCTAATATTTTCGAAGAAAGTACTAGCGTAACACTTTAAACATTTTAAGAATGTCTATATTAGATCAACGCGTTTCTATCTTAAGCACTAACTTTACAACAAAAGAAAAACAACTCGTATCAAATTCTATGAAGATCAATGATAATAACAATAATATTAACAATGAAGAAGAAATCTTATTAAAGATCAAGATTAATGCTTCAAACAAATATTATAAAGATAAAACTAGACTAAAGAATTGAATTACGCAAATTAAAATCTACTTTACGTTTTATCTCGTTTTAAAAAATAAAAAAACCTTGTTAACTTTTATCTTTTTTCAAGAACGAGTTTAGCATTGATTAAAGTCAAATCTTCGAAAGCATCTCAAGAATAAAGAAGATTCAAGAGAAATCTTCATTAACTTCGATGTCTTCAAGAAAGAACTACAACAAGTATTTGAAATATTTAACGAAAGACAAATAGCGAAACGAGTTATTTAGCATCTATAACAAAAAACATTAGTAGTAAACTACGTCGCCAAATTTTAGAAATACGCAAATCTAATCGATTAAAACAATGCATCACTAATAATAATATTCAAGCGAAACTTAAAGAAGAATGTCAAGAACGAACTTATGCGCAATTATGCAAAATTCGACATCATTTAAACTTTAGTAAAGATAGCAATCGACGTAGACGACAAATTGTATAAAAGAGTTATGAAAAAACAATACGATTAATCTCATGAAAGAGCGAGAATCTTCTTTGAACTAGCGATTGATTATTACGCAAAGAGAGATTATTCTAAGAAGTATAGCAATTCAAATTATTGCGAATTTGCATTAATGAAATTGAACTTTACTTAACAACGTAAAGAAAAGAATTCTAGAAGAAAGCAAAATAATAGAAATTCAAAAACGTGCTATTTATGTGGCAAATCGAGTCACTTCGCAAGAGATTGTCGTTCGAAGAACTTAATGATTTCACGACAAATCAATGCTATGTTAAGAAAGATACTTGATAGTCAAAACGACATTAGAAAGCAAGTCGACAAAAAAGCGAACACTTCCAAAATTAAATTGAACGACAACTACTATTTAGTAGAGAATTCAAATTAGTTATAGAAAGTTCTAAATGAAACATTATTAAACAAGGCACTCGCATCTACGCAAGAAGTTAATCAAATATTTAAGAAAATCATCAAATCTTATAGCTCAATTATTGACTTAAACGAAGAGTATAATTGAAAGAATTTTCACAAATGCATAGAAGACATCACGAATTATCTCGAGACTTTAGCTAGCTTATTAAAGAAAAAATAGATTAGTTAGATCGTAAACAAATGCGAGAAAGCGCTAGAAAGCGACGTCGCTAAAGAAAAGAACATTCTTAATGAAATTAAATAGCAATTAAACAATGTTAATCTATTTAAATAGAAGATAGAGCGATCAAAGAAATATGCAACACTTAGTTGAACAACTTGCTACGACAACTTATGCTAAACTTATCTAAAAGAAAAGAAAAAAATTAATTGATTTTTTAGAAAATTAAAGTTAGCAATCTAGCAACAAAAGAAAGCTTAGCGCAAATAGACGTTTGAAGCAAAGATCGCAACATAAGAGCAAGAAAAAGTTCAAATTTCTTAATAAAGAGCATACTAGAGAAATGCAATATGTTAGCTCAACAATAGCAACTAAACTTAACAACATACGCACGATGTTTTATCACATTAATTAAGATCAATAATTGTTAATTCATCGCAATGATCGATTTTAATGCGATAAATAATTTTATGATCAAAGCTCTTGTAAAGAGGAAAAAGTATTTTATTCGAAAGAAGTCTAATGCTTACAATCTAGTAATTGTAGATAAAAACTTATTACTTGATAAGAATGAAAAAGTGAACAAAGAAACAAAGTTACTATCAATAGCTATTTAGCAACATCACGAGAAACTAATCTTTAATATAGTGAAAATAATTACTTATGATATCGTTTTAAGAATGTCTTGATTAAAGCAACACAATTTAAAAATTGACTAAAATATACGAGTACTTAGATTTGAGCGATGTGATCACACAATTTATATTCAATTTACGCATCAATAACGTTCGATAATAGATAAAAGATTAAGTCGAAATTCGATCGCAAGAAACGAACTTGTTATCTTGTACAAAAACGATTAACAACAATTCGACTCGTTAAACACTAACAAAGATTAATCAAGTTATAAAGACAAAGTAAGTAAAAAAGATTGCGAATCTTTTAAGAGTCTTGAAATATCTAGTAGAGCGAGAGAATCGCTAAAACACATATTACGAATATATAATAGTTGAGAGCACTATTACGCTAATACTTTCTTCGAAGATATTAGAGAGAATTATGCTTTGAAGAGATTTATAGACGTCTTTAGATAATGCAAGCAATTACTTGATAACAAGAATTTTGTAGCTTAAGTCAATCGTAACAATAAGTCAAGACTTAAGATAAATTAAATACAATTCATAAGAGAGTTGTATTTTTGTTCATATATATAGAAAGAAAATACTAGTTGTTCGCCTTGTTTGTTCGTCGAACATGTTAAACATTATACTTAGAATGTTCGCTTCTCGAACATGTCGAACATTATGCTTAGAATGCTTGTTTCTCGAACATGTCGAACATGATAATAGATTTATTCTTGAGGCGTAGAACTTGAATCACTAGTACAACTTTAATAAGCTCGTAACACTATTTCTCTCTTTTAGAGTTTTCGTCTCGAAACCCAATGCTTTCTTATCATGTCTTCAAGAAAAATTAATACTAGAAATTCTTTTTTTCGCAAGAAAGATTTTCTTGACGCTCTAAAATTTGTGTCTTTAGCAATGCGTTCTTGTCGTAATTGTGCGACGTCTAGTAAAATCTATTGCGTGAATAATGATTTCAAGAAGTGTATAAAGTGTGTGCGATCTAATCGTGATTGTGATTTGGCAATTTCTTCTACTTTAATAAAACGAATTCATAAGAAACGAATGCGCTTAAAGAAAGAAGTGCGCAAAGCGCGTGCTAAGTTAAGTCGACTAGAAAGGCAACTTGACTTTCTAGAGAATAAGAAGAAAGAAATGATCGTAACGAAGTGAAAAAACATTAATAATCTAGAGATGAACGAAGCACACTTTACTAAGTTCTTTGCGAAGACCTCTAAGTTGTTGTTTGATATATCGTTCGAACAATTTTAACTTTCAACTAATTAGAATTGAGCTACTACTTTTTTGCCTAACTTTGATGAAACTTTCTTAAAAGATTTCAACAACGATTAAGATTTTCTTTTGACTTTTATATGTTCTTCGAGATTAAATATCTTTTTTACTTGATAAGATACTCTTGATCTTTCTATCGTAGAATTTTCTCAATCTCATATTGTTTCTCTTTCTATAAATGGAAATAAAATGTGTTCTATAAAAACGTAATTGAATTCGCTAATTCCAACAATAAGATATAAAATACTAGAAATACTTTGACGTTCTTAAGTAAGTCGAGTTCGTAGTTGATTGATTTCTTAGTCTTTTTGACAAGAAACAATTTAACCTTGACATGATTCAATTTCTTGCTTGATTTTCTTGTCTTAAGATTTTTTGTAAAAAGATAAATCTTATTTCTCTCTTTTAGTTGAGATGTTGTTTTTCGTTTCTTGTTTTAATACTTGATCGATCTTTTTTGCATCTTTGAGATGTTGTCGTATATCTTTTTCAATGTTGCTATCTTCTTAATAACTAATTGTGCCAACAAATGCGTGCGTTCTTCTTCGAAGAGATTAAGTTCCTTGCTATAGTTAACAAAGAATAAAGTGATCTTAGTGATATTTGAAATCTTTGCATTAAGTGTCAATTGCGTCATAGATAAAAGTAATATTCAATTGTTATAAGTATTGTTGACGTAGTGTCTTAGATATTGCTCTAGACTCTAGTTTGTTCGCTTTATTTAATCATTTGTGATCAAGTGATAGACAATAAACATTCTAAGTCTTGTTTCTAACATTGGTAGAAACGTCTTTCAATAGTTAGACGTGAAGAGCTTGTTTCTATTACTAGTTAGTTCTTTAAGTATATCGTAATATCGTATAAGTCGATTCAATACAATGTATTTTAATTGTTCTACTATGAACTTCTCTTTGCATACGATAATATGTGAGTACTTAATAAGTTTGTTAATCATTACTAGTATTAAATCGTATCTATTTGTAATTGCTAGATTTGTCAACTTAAACAACTTAATAATAAAGTTCATTATAACTTCATTTTATAACGACTTAAATAATTTCTAATATTGGATTTCATTATAGCTCGCGTGTGTATCATGTTTGTTTTGCTAACAACTAAGACATCGTTTGATGTATGCCTCGACAACTTGTCTTATCTATGAAAACTAACAATGCTAGCGTAAAAGCTAAAGAATTTTGGTCATTCTCGAATGTCTTTGCAATGATTTATCATGATGTTCTCTTATATATTCGTCGATTTTATCGATAAATATCTAGAGTTTTTCTTTCTTTATTAAAAACTCTTTTGTATTGTCTCGAAGTATTCGTAATGTAACATTTAGTTCGTACTTGTTAATTAATAGTGATTCGTCTTTATTGATCTTAAGTATGTTATAATTAAACGATTTCTTCGTTTTTATATGATCACTTCTTCTACTAAGTGCGTTTGCTCTATCGTTATTCTTGTCTAAGATATATTGTATCTTGAACTTGTACTATTCGAGTCGTTTTAATCATCGTACTTGTCTTCTATTAAGCTATTTAATAATAATAAAGTGCACAAGATTTTTATAATTCGTAAGAATCGTAAGTTTCGATAATTCTTCAATATATACTTTTCATGATTTTAAGGAGACTACAATAGCGAGTAGTTTTTTGTCGTAAACATCGTAATTCTATTCGATTAACAAAAGTTTTCTTAAGAGATATATTATTAAGTGTTATATGTCTTCATGCTCTTGATTAAAGCATGCATCGATAACTAGATTTAATGCGTCAATTTCAATTCTACTTAATAATCGTAAATCGTACATCTTTAATATTGACTTTTTCAAGCATTCTAGCTTAAGATTTTAAAATAATTTTTTTTCTACAAATCTTTATATTTATGACGTATTCTTCTTCGTAAGATTCGTCAATAATATTACATTAACGAAGTAGTTCTTGATGAACTTTTTGTTGTAATTTATGAAATTTAGAAAGAATTGTACTTTCTTAACATTAGTAGATGATTTTCATTCTTTAACTACTTGTAGCTTTTTGAGATTTATGCGTACTTCGTGTCGTTCTATAACAAATTCAAGAAAGTTAACTTCTTCTTAATGGAATTCGCATTTCTTTAGTTTAAGATATAAGTTTTTTTTATTTAGACATTTCAATATTTTGAAAATATAACTAACATGTTCTTTCAAAATTTTTAAGTAAATTATGATGTCGTTCAAATATGCTATAACAAATCGATTCAAATGTTGTCGTAGTACATCATTAATTATTTCTTGATACGTTGTCGAGACGTTCGTGAGTTCGAATGACATTATCGTGTATTTGTATAGTTTATATCGTGTGCGAAAAGCTATTTTTCATTTCTTCTCTATCTTTATTCTAATTTGATTGTACGCTTTTTGTAAATTTAATTTGATAAAGTACTTGACTTCGAATAGTCGATCTTGAAGCTCGTTAATATTAAGTAATAAATATCAATTCTTGATCGTAATATTGTTTAGCTTTCAATAATCGACACATAAACGAAGAATTTCATTTTTCTTAAATACAAAGAGAATCGAGTATCTTGTCTATAATTAGAATTTCTTAATAAATTTTTTCTTTTCGTTTTTTGCTAGATATTCGCGAAGTACTTCGAACTTTTTCTCGAATAAAGCATATATAAGTTCAAACGTAAATTGCTTGCCTAATTTAAGTCTAATTTCATAATTTCACGATTAATGTTTAGGGAAAGTCTTTGTCGTTTTCTTTTCTTGAAATAGATGCTCTCAATTGTTGTATATTCGTAGTACGTACTTTAGCGATTTCTTCGTTGTACCAAATAATTCAAGACTTTCAAAAGATTCGTAATTTTTTTCACTTATTTTAACTTTGTGATTTAACTAAGTTTTGTCGATGTCTATCAAGTCGAACTTGATTAAATCGTTCTTTTTCAAGAATGCAAATTCGCATTTTGCGATTAAATTTCGACTTTGTCTTTTATCTATTATTGAACGTTGTCGATGCGTAGATTAAATGTGAATTGCGTGATCACATTGTTCGAATCTAAGTACTTGTATATTTTAGTTAACTTCTAGATTGTGTTGCTTTAATTAAGACATTTCTAAAACGATATCGTAAGTAATTATTCTTATTATATTAAAGATTAGTTTTTCGTAATGTTGCTAAATAGCTATTGATAGTAATTTTGTTTCTTTGTTCACTTTTTCATTCTCGTCGAATAATAGATTTTCATTTACAATTATTAGATTGTAAGCGTTAGACTTCTTTTAAGTAAAGTATTCTTTTCTCTCTACAAGAGCTCTAGTTATAAAATTATCTATTGCATTAGAATCGATCATTGCAATAAATTAACGATCATTGATTTTAATTAATGTGATAAAACATCGTACGTATGTTGTTAAGTTTAGTTGCTATTGTTAAGCTAACATATTGCATTTCTCTAATATGTTCTTTATTAAGAAATTTGAACTTTTCTTTGCTTTTGTGTTGCGACTTCTATTGCAAACGTCTATTTGCGCTAAGCTTTCTTTTGTTGCTAGATTGCTAACTTTAGCTTTTTAGAAAATCAATTAACTTCTTCTTTTTCTTCTAGATGAGTTTAGCATAAGTCGTCGTAGCAAACGATTCAATTAAGTGTCTTATGTTTCTTTGCTTTCTTTATCTTTTGTTTAAATAAAATAACATTGTTTAGTTGTCGTTCGATTTCGTCGAGAATATTTCTTTCTATAGTGGCGTCGCTTTCTAGCGCTTTCTCGCATTTGTTTACGATTTAATTAATTTATCTTTTCTTCAATGAGCTAGCTAAAGTCTCGAGATAATTCGTGATGTTTTCTAGACATTTGTGAAAGTTCTTTCAATTATACTCTTTGTTTAAGTCAATAATTAAGCTATAAGATTTAATAGTTTTTTAAAGTGCTTGATTGACTTTATGCGTAGATGCGAGTGCCTTGTCTAATGATGTTTTATCTAGAACTTCCTATAACTAATTTGAATTCTCTATTAGATAATAGTCGTCATTCGATTTAGTTTCGAGAGTGTTCGCTTTTGTGTCGATTTGCTTTCTAATGTCGTTCTAGTTGTTAAATATCTCTTTTAACATAGCATTGATTTGTTGACGATTTATTAAGTTTCGCGATTGATAATCTCTTGCGAAGTGATTTGATTTGTCACATAAATAGCACGTTTTTTAGACTTTGTTATCTTGCTTTCTTCTAGAGTTTTTCTCTTTACGTTGTTAAGTAAAGTTCAATTTCATTAATGCAAGCTCGCGATAATTTGAGTTGTTGTACTTCTTAAAATGATTTTTCTTTGCGTAATAATCGATCGTTGATTCAAAGAAAATTCTTGCTCTTTCATGAGATTAATTGTATCGTTTTTTCATAGCTCTCTTATATAGCTTGTCGTCTATGTCGATTGCTATTTTTATTAAAGTTTGAATAATATTGAATCTTGCATCGTTGCGCATGAGTTCGTTCTTAACATTTTTCTTTAAGTCTCGCTTAAACATTGTCATTAGTAATGCATTGTCTTAATTGATTAGATTTGCGTATTTCTAGAATTTGGCGACGTAGTTTGCTACTAATGTTTTTTGTTGCAAATGCTAAATAACTCGTTTCGCTATTTGTTTCTTATTAAATATTTCAAATATTTGTCGTAGTTCTTTCTTAAAGATATCGAAGTTAATGAAGATTTCTCTTGAATCTTCTTCATTCTTAAGATGCTTTCAAAGATTTGACTTCAATCAATGCTAAATTCGTTCTCTAAGAAAGATAGAAATTAACAAGATCTTCTTATTTTTTAGAACGAGATAAAACGTAAAGTAGCTTTTAATTTGCGTAATTTAATTCTTTAATTTAGTTTTATCTTTATAATATTTGTTTAAAGCATTAATCTTAATTTTTGATAAAATTTCTTCTTCACTATTGATATTGTTGTCGTTATCATCGATCTTTATAAAATTTGATACAAGTTATTTTTCTTTTGTTGTAGAGCTAGTGCTTGAAGTAGAGACGCATTGATCTAATACAAACATTCTTAAAGTGTTCAAAGTATTACGCTAGTACTTTCTTCGAAAATATTAGAGAAAATTATGCTTTGAAGAAATTTATAGACGTCTTTAAGTAATGTAAGCAATCATTTAATAACAAGAGTTTTGCAACTTGAATTAATCGTAACAATAAATTAAGACTTAAGATAAATTAAATACGATTCATAAGAAAGTTGTATTCTTGTTCATATATATAGAAAGAAAATATTGATTGCTTGTCTTGTTCGTTCGTCGAACATGTCGAACATCATGCTTAGAATGCTCGCTTCTTGAACATGTCGAACATTATACTTAGAATGTTCGCTTCTTGAACATGTTAAACATAATAATAGATTCATCCTTAAGACGTAGAACTTAAATCACTAGTATAGCTTTAATAAGCTCGTAACAAGCATCTATTTCAAGAAGAGAAAACGACAAAAGTTTTATCTAAACATCAATCGTAAGATTACGAGATTAAACTTGAATCAAGCAAGAAGCTCACGTTTGAATCTATTTACGCTCTATTGAAGAAAGAATTGTCAATACTTCGCAAATATCTAGTAGAAAATAAAAAGAAAGAATTTATTAGAAAATTCCAATTACGAGTAGAATATTCGATTCTCTTTACATTTAAGAAGAACGAGAAACTTCGCTTATGTGTCGATTATCGAAAGCTAAACGACATAACGATTAAGAATTGATATTTACTATCAAATATTAGCGAACTTCAAGATCGATTATTCGAAGTTAAGTATTTTATCAAATTGAATTTACAAGAAGCGTATAATTAGATTAGAATAAAGACAAAAGAGAAGTAAAAGATAGTTTTTTGTACACAATATAAACTTTACGAATACATGATTATGTCGTTTGAACTCATTAACGTCTCGACAACATATTAAGAAATAATTAATTATACGTTACGACAATATTTAAATACATTTGTCATAGCATATTTAGACGACATCATAATATACTTAATTACGTTAAAGAAACATATGTAGTATGTTTCCCAAGTCTTGAAATGTTTAAATTAAAGAAATCTACGTCTCAAATTAAAGAAATGCGAATTTCATCAAAAGAAAGTAGACTTTCTAGAATTCGTTGTAGAACGACATGAAATTCGAATGAATTCAAAAAAAATCAAAGCAATTAAAGAATGATTAATATCAATCGATGTCAAGAACATCTAGACCTTTATAGAATTCGTTCAATATAATAGAAAGTTTATCAAGGACTTCTTAGAGAGATCGATATTACTAACAAATCTAACAAGAAAAGACACGCCTTAGAAATGAGAAATACGCGAAGAAGCAACATTTTAAAGATTAAAAGAAGAGTGTTTGAAAAAATCAATACTCAAGATGTTTGATTCCAAGAAACTAGAAAGAATGAAAACGAACGCATTAGATTTAGTTATCGATGCATGCTTTAATTAGTTGTATAAAGGCATGTGACATTCAATAATATACTACTTGAGAAAACTCTCGCTAACAAAACAAAATTACGATATATATAACAAGAAACTACTTGCGATAGTAGCAACCCTTAAAGCATAAAGAGTATACACAAAAGAAGCATTAGAACTTACTATTTTAACGAATCATAAAAACTTATTGCACTTCATTACGACAAAAGAACTTAACAAAAGACAAATGCAATAATTCGAGAAACTAGAACAATACAAGTTCAAAATATTGTATATCTTAGAGAAAGAAAATGACAAAGTAGACGCGCTTAGCAAGCGAAGAAATCATATAAAAACAAAGAAGTTGTTCGATAACAACATACTTAAGATTAACTAAGATAAATCATTATTAATTAACAAACATGAGCTAAACGCAATCTTACGAATTCTTCGAAACGAATCAAAGAAATTTTTAATTAAGAAAGAAAAACTTTAGATATTTATCAACAAAATCGACGAATGTATAAAAGAGCATTATGACGAATCATTGCAAAGACATCTAAAAATGATCAAGACACTTTAGCTTTTGCGCTAGCATTGTTAATTTCTTAACATAAGACAAGTTGTCAAGACATATATTAAACGATGTCTTAGCTATTAGCAAAACAAACATGATACACATGCGCAATATAACAAAATTCAATATTAGGAATTACTTGAATCGTCATGGAACGAAGTTACAATAAATTTTATTATCAAGTTGCCCAAGTCGACGAATCTAGCAACTAGAGAGAGATATAATTCGATACTAGTAATGATTGATAAACTTACCAAGTACTCACATATCATCGCATGCAAAGAGAAATTTATAGTAGAGCAACTAGAATACATCGTATTGGATAGATTGATTAGATATTATAATATACTCAAAGGATTAACTAGTGACAAAGACAAGCTCTTCACGTCTAACTATTAGAAAACACTTATATTAATGTTAGATACAAGACTTCGCATGTCAATTGCCTATTATTCGATTACGAATGAATAAATAGAGCGAACAAATCAAAGTCTTGAGCAATATCTAAGATACTACGTCAACAATATCTAGAACAATTGGGTATCACTTTTATCTATAACACAACTAACATTGAATGCAAAGATTTCCAATACAACAAGAGTAACGCCTTTCTTCGTTAACTATAACAAGGAGTTAAATCTTTTTGATCAACAACGAAAGCATCTAGCAACTTAGTTAGCCATCGAAAGAGTAACGACACTAAAAAAGATATACGATAACATCTTATCGATGCAAATACGATCGATCAAGTACTAAAACAAGAAACGAAAAATGGCATCTTAGCTAAAAGAGAGAAATAAAATGTATCTTTTAACAAAAAATCTAAAGATTAAGAAGAAAAGCAAGAAGCTCGATCATGTTAAGGTCGAATCATTTTTTATTAAAGCAATCAAAGGATCGATCAATTACGAACTCGATCTATCTAAGAACGTCAAAGTATTTCTAGTATTTTATATCTTATTGTTGGAATTAGAAAATTCAATCACGTCTTTATAGAACACATTTTATTTTCATTCACAAGAAGAGAAACAATATAAGATTGAGAAAATTCTACGCTAGAAAGATCAAAAGTATTTGATCAAATGAAAGAAATATTCTATCTCGAAGAACACATAAAAGTCAAAAGAAAATCTTAATCGTTGTCAAAATCTTTTAAGAAAGTTTCATCAAAAATAGACAAAAAAGCAATAGCTCAATCCTAATTAGTTGGGAGTTGAAATTGTTCGAACGACACATTGAATAGCAACTTAGAGGTCTTCGCAACAAATTTAGTGAGATATGCTTCGTTTATCTTCAAATTATCAATGTTCTTTCACTTCGTTATAATCATTTCTTTCTTCTTATTCTTTAGAAAGTTAAGCTATTTTTTTAGTCGACTTAGCTTAGCACGCGTCTTGCGCACTTCTTTCTTTAAGCGCATTCGTTTCTCATGAATTCGTTTTATCGAAGTAGAAGAAATTGCCAAATCATAATCACGATTAAATCGTACACACTTCACACACTTTTCGAAATCATCATTTACACAATAGATCTTACTAGACATCGCACAATTGCGACAAGAACGCATTACGAAAGACACAAGTTTCAAAGCGTCAAAAAGATCTTTCTTGCGAAGAGAGAAATTTTTGATATTACACTTTCTTGAAGGCATAATAAGAAGACATTGGATTTCGAGACGAAAATTTGAAAGAAAGAAATAGTGTTACGAGCTTATTAAAGCTATATTAGTGATTTAGATTCTACGCCCTAAGAGTGAACCTATTATTATGTTCGACATGTTCGACGAACGAGCATTCTAAGCATGATGTTCGACATGTTTGACGAACGAACATTGCGAACAAGCATGTTCGCTATGTTCGACGAACGAACAAGGCGAGCAATTAGTATTTTCTTTGTATATAGAAACTAGAATACGACTTTCTTATAAATTGTGTTTAACTTATCTTAAGTCTTAATTTATTGTTACGACTAACTTAAGTTGCAAATCTCTTGTTATTAAGTGATTGTCAACATTATCTAAAGACGCCTATAGATCTCTTCAAAGCATAATTCTCTCTAATACCTTCGAAGGAAATACTAGCGTAACAACTTTCTTGTGTCTTAATTTTGATTTCTTTGTTTATTAATATAACTTTTTAAATGTATTAAGTAATTTCTTTTAAAGTTAATAGATTAACGATAAACGTATGTTGCTAAATAACGAATACGTTAATCTTAATTTTAATAGTTTTAAAAGAATTGTTAATTTATAGTTGTTCGAATAAATTTCGCTTTAAAACATCATTTTAATCTTATTTAATTTAATTTTTTCTCGCTTTGTTATTTATAAAGAACAATAACTTTAAGAAAAGATAAAGAGTTTTATTGTGCAAACGATGTGCTATTAAACTATAAGTTGATTGAAGTATATAATATATATTGTTCGTAAAAGTGTAAAAATCTAGTTATAAAGTTTTAAGATCAAAAAGACTTTAAAAAGTTATAAGTTTTTTCGTCTAAATATAACATAAAGAAAGTAGAGCGCAAATTAATACGTTGTGTCTTAATAATTTTATATAACTAAATAAAAATTTGTTTTTGCATAAAGCACTAATATAATAAGTATAAATATAGTGAAAAAAATTATAAAGAAATGTTTAACAATTTCTAATATAGTTGTGCGATAATATTACGTGCTATAATGTATAAAAGATATTATTATTGTTTTTCTAGTTAATTAGTAGTAACTAATACTTAACTATGATTTTTATTTAACAAAAATTCATTATTTAAAGCTAAATTGTTAAAATTAATTTGCGTTCATTTAGCTTATTATAATTATTGTGCAAGTTCGTCTTTATATGCGATAATATAAAAAGATAATATTAAAGATTTTCTTGTAAAAATTCGTTAAACTTTATCTCGCAACAAGCAATAGAAAAGCGATAGAACTTAGTTTAATGATAGCAAATCTTATACAAATGCGCATCGAATAAAAATGAGTAATATAACGCTAATTACTATTATATTTTATTTAATTAACTAATAGTAATTAGCGCTTAATTATAATTCTATAATTAACGGAAAAATTGTTGTCTAAAATTCGATTATCGTTTTTCGCTTAATATAATTAATTTTAATTAATGTGTAAATTCGTTTCTAATAATATTTAAGTAATTAAAAGAATATACTTTTCTTATATATATTTGTGTCTAGATTTTTAAAATTTTGTTACAATTAAAATTAAAAATAAATAAATAAGATATTGTTGTAAATTTTTAATAAATAATTTCTTAATAGTTAAACTAATAAAAAAATAATAAGAAAGAAAAAAGCAAACAATAATATTTAAAATTACTATTAAAAATCTAAGAATTTACTAACGTATAATATATATATATTTAATTTAATTTAATAATAATAATTTATTATATATTATTATATAATTTATATATTTAAACAAGATCTTAGTTAAATCTAAATTAAATTTAAACTAATTTTCTAAATATTAAGACAAAAAAAAGATTAAATTGTCAAATTATAATATTTATATTAGCAAAGAAATTGCTATATATATATATATAGAATTCGAGTAAATTAAGCTATATAAAGTAGAGCCTAGAAAGAAATATATTAAATTGTTAAATTACAAATCTAGTTATTTGCAAAAATATACTAGAATATATATATAGATTAGATTTAAACTAATTTAAACTAATATAAACAAGTTTTAACTTAAAAATAATCTATATACAATATATATTTATAGAGAATTATCTAAGATGCGCATAATAGTAATTAAGCGAAATAACTAAAATTGCAATATATATTATTAGAATTATACAAAAACTTTATTTTATAATATTAATTATATATTTTAACAAAATAAAACAAATATAAATTACAAAATTGTTAATAAAAGAATATTACTATTGTAAACTAAAGCTAGTTATTAGTAGATTAATTGCAAAAATTTAAATTTATTATATAAATTAATTTTATAATATTAGATTCGAGTTCTTAACAATTAAGCGAAAGAATTTGTTCTAAATAAATTAATTAAGTAGCTTAATTTATTAATCTTAACAATTTAAATTTACGCTAAAAATCTAAATTGAATTTCGATTTTAACTTTTAAAATTAATATTTAATCTAATAATTAGTCTAGTTATTAGTTTGTCTTAAACTATAATAGCAATATTTATATCTTAAAGTTAACAAATTGTTTTCTTGAATTATTAATAAATTAATTGCAAGATATCGAAAATATTATATAAGAACGTTAAGATTAATATGATCGTTTAATATTTGTTTATCTTATCTTATTTTATCTATGCGTTAACTTGATTAAGTTAGCACAAAGTTTACGCTAATTATATGCGATTAACGTAAACTTTTGCGCTAGCTTAATTAAGCTAACGCGTTACGTGATGTCATATAATTGAATAAATTAAATTAAACATTTAACGTGCATTCTTCGTTCGTTTTATTCTATTAAACTAGGAAATTTATCTAATTCTAGAATTAGAATTGAGCGAATTAACTTAATTAAGTTAAAATCTAATTCGACGATCACACTAGTTAAGATTCGATTTCTTGAATTTTTTTTAAAATTAAATTGCTTAAAATAATAACTTTTCGATTAAGCTAAACTTATTATAGTAATAAGCTAACTTCTTTAAGTAATTTGATTTTATTTAATTTCTTAATAATTTAATTTAATTTTAAAGTTAAGATTAAATATCGAATTAAAATTAACAATTAATCTAATTACTAATATTTTATACTTCTTAAATAGTTTTCTATTTATAGTAGCAAAAGTTTTGCAATATTCTTAAAGATAATAAAGTAAATAGAACAAATTTTGTTATTAATATTATTACATTAATATAATAAATTTATTAATAAAAGATAGATAATTATAAATATATTAATATTATTAGAAATTAAAAATTAAAAAATTAATGCAAATATAATAAGTAAAATAGTTTAATTTTAATTATCTAAGATATTTACAATAGATATCTAGATAAACTAATTAATATTAAGAGTTTAAGATTAACGTTAAGTTTATTTAAACAAAAGCATTATAAATCTTCTATAGAATTTGTAACAAATAATTAATTCTTTGTTTTTCTAATATTTAAAGACTTCGACTTATTAGAAATATTAACTATAATCGAAGATAATAACAAACAAAATTTAAATAGTAAAGAAATGTTACGACCTTAGCTCGTTACAATCGATATATATTCTACGAAGAGATATGTAGCACGAAGCACGACTATCTACATGTTCGACGACTTGGCAGGCGAGCAATGTTCGACACACTAACGAACGAGCTCGACATGCTAACGAACGAATTCGACATGTTCGACAGCGAGCAAAGCGAACAAGGCTCGACATGTTCGACAACGAGCAAGACGAACAAGAAGAAATCTTATTTAGTATATAGATTCTCGAACACGACTCTCTTATGAATCGTGTTTAATTTATCTTAAGTCTTGACTTATTGTTACGACTACTAAAGTTGCAATCCCTTGTTATCAAGTGATTGCTTGCATTGCCTAAAGACGCCTACAAATCTCTTCAAAGCACAACCCTCTCTAATATCCTAGATCGCCAAATAGCAGCGTAACAAGAAATAACTAAAAATCTATAGAAAAAATAAAACAAAATCTATAATATTAGAAACTAGATATAAAGAATAGTTTAGAAAATATATTATAATTAATCTTTGCTATAAGCAATTAATATTTCGGAACAAATCTACTTGTAGTAAAGATTAATTGTATATTAATATTTTAAGTAACTAATTTCTTAACTTTAAGATACTAAAATAACTTAAATAATTCAAGATTAATCTTAAGAATATTTAGAGAACAACAAGAAGCTTGCATTTAAAAGATTAGAAAAGACTTAATAAAAATATAATTTTAATATTTGAAATGTGCGCAAACTCTTGTAGCATTTCGATTAAATCTTTACTTGTTATTTATCTATACTATAGTAATTTATATAGCAAAATCGAATAATTTGTAAAATTTCTATACAAGAGCAATACATAGATAGAAGTTTCTCTCAAATATATAGATAATAATTGCGTATTATATTGTTAATTGCGTTTGTGAATTGCGTCTATATATCTTAATAATATATAGATAAGAAAGAGTTTTAACAATACAAGTAATATTTAAATAATACTTAATATATCTCTTAAATTTTTTAATAATACTTAGAGTTTGCTTAAAATTAATTAAATCTACTAATATAACTCTAGAACTAATATATTAATATAATAATCTTAGAAATCTTAGATTGTTAATAGAATCCCTAGAGAATTATTCCAAATTGTTAATATAATTATCTAGAAATATATTTTAAATATAAGACAAACTATTAAGTAGAAAAAACAAATACTTTGTTATAGAATCTAGAATATATTTAATAGATTTTAAATATATTTAAATAATTTACTATTAATTAATATTATTTATAAATACTAGAAGTTAATAAACTAATATTATATATTAATATCAACTAATTATTAAATTAAGTTTTAAGTTTAACTTTAAAAATTAATTCGATTTGTTAATTTCAATATTAGAAATTAACTTAAAATTTAATTTAATTTCTATTATTTTAAAATTAACTTAATTTAACTCAACTTAATTTTCGATTTTAATATTAGAAGTTAAATTAAATTGTCAAAAATGTTAAGAATATTAAAAATAGTTTAAATTTAATTTAAATTTAAATTGTTTTAATTGTTTTCTAGATAATATATATTAGTAATATATAATATAAAAATAGTTTAATATACTTATTAATTAATTTAAATAAATTAACTATTTCTATTAAATTATTAATTAATTATTACTAAAAATAATAAAATTTACTAAAAGTAATAATCTTAACAATTCGAACTAATTTTTCGAATTAAATTTCGATTTTAAGTATAGAAATTAATTCGGATTATTAATTTTAACTTCAAAAATTAAATTTTTAAGACTTTTAAATTAAATAATGCAAATTGTTAAGATTTAAGTCGAATATTTAATTTAAATTTAACGCAATTAGTTTATATAAATACAAAGAATTAAGAATTAAGTTAAGTAATAATATATTTAAGATTTAAATAAAATTTATATTAGAATTGTAATACAAATATAGTAACTTTTATACTTAAGAAAAAGATCTTTGCAATATATTAATTATAAAAACAATTTTTCTAAATTTTTCTAATATTTGTATATTAAGCTATTACAAGAAATATTTAACAATATAAGTAAATTAATTGTGTTAAATTAAATTATTAAGTTTAAATTAAGTATTTAATTTAAATCTTAATAATTTGTATTAACTTAATTCGAAAATCTTAACAATTTAATTTCTAAAATTAGAATTAACAATTTAAGTTAATTTCTATACTTATAATTAAAATTTAATTCGAAAAATTAATTCGAATTATTAAGATTATTATTTTTAATAAATTTTATTATTTTTAGTAACAATTAATTGATAATTTAATAGAAATAATTAATTTATTTAAATTAATTAATAAATATATTAGATTGTTTTTATATTATATATTACTATTGTGTATTATCTAGAAAACAATTATAAAAATCTAAATTTAAATTAAATTTATACTATTTTTAGTATTCTTAATTAGATTAATCGTTAACTTAAAAATCGATATTAACTTTTCAACTTAATCTAAATACTTAATATAAACATCGTGACTTAACTTAAATACTTAATATTAACATTATAATTTAATTTAATATTAACTCGATTTCTAACTTGATTTAAGTTATCGATTTGAATTGTTAAACAATCGAAAATGTTGTTATAATGTTAAGAATTTCTATTTTTAAATTTATTACATTACGACTTTCGAGAAATCTATGCGCCAAGAACGAAACAATTTTTTTCTTTATTTTTTTTCTTGTTATTTGCATTATTTTATTGCATTATTATGCAACATTTTAAGAAAAAAATTATAAAATTTAACACACAATTTATGTCTACAAATTCTACTACTAAATTGCTTTATGTCTTGGCAAGTTAAGTCGAAAATTTAAGTTAATACTTGATATTAATATCGTAACTCGATTTAAATACTTGATATTAACATCGTAATTCGAATCGACTTTTCGATATTAAAATCTTGACTCAACTTAAGTCTTGGCGAGCCAAGAACTTGGTTCGAACTTGATGACTTCACCCGACGCGATCAATCTATTCTTGATATTCTTGACAATTCGATTTAATTCCTAATATTGAAATCGAAAATCGAGTTGAATCGAATCGAGTCGATTTCAAAATAATAGAAATGAAATTGGGTTTTAGGTTGATTCCTAATGTTGAAATCGACGAATCGGGTCGATTCCTAAAGTTGGAATCGAAACCAGACCCGACGGTCAGTCTAAACATAAGGGTAAGTATATGTGCCCGCAAGCCCCAACTTCCTTCGCTACTTTGATTAAGAACCCCAGCATTCTGTATACCGTCACATGTTTCCTCTGCCTTTCAAGACCCGCAGATGTTGGGATAAACGTTCCAAAACAATTCTGGATGGGGCGGTGACGCAAACACCCCCGAGATATCGTTGGGATAGAACCCATATCGTAAACAGCCCACGTCGATAAAGCCTCCCAGCCCGGAGTTTCCCTTGCCTATCCGAAGGCGCGTTAGCTTTGTGTGCAGAAAGTAGACACGCACGATTCTTCGCGACAGGGGGTCTGAAGCTTGCAGGGATGATGGAAGGAGGGAAATGTAATGATGGGAAGACGTACAGGAGTTGTATGTGTCTGTGATCAGAGCGACATAGTTTCTGGTGTTGTCGCCTGAGTGTCCCATGGGGTTGTCGGCCGGCAGTGATTTGTACATGTCGCAGCCGGGGATCCATCCAATATTCATCACTATGGGTTGTTCAACATCGTTATAAGCAAAACATCGCAGAGTTATGGTACGCTTCAGAGGCGAGAGTGGGAGATTTACTGTATGTTACACCGTTGCCGCCACTGCCGCCGCTGGCCCCTTCCCGATACACTTGAGTGACGTTCGGACTCGAAGAAGTCATGTTCCCGTTCGGCAATTGCGCTGACATGGCCGAGGCACAGCCATCGACGGAGTCCTTATGGATATCGTTCCAGCAATTATTGTACACGGTCTGGTCCCCGGGGGCACATTGGAGGGGTCCCGCCGTCGGGGCTGGTGGAGCTGCGGACGCACAGGCGTCGGGGAAGCTGGTGCAACTGATCCAGCTCCAGTCGGAGACGTCGCAGTCGGCGCCCCACGTTGTGCAGTCGCAGTCGCTGTCGCCGGGGCAATTGTCGGTCTGGCGAGGTACAAGGTCACGGGGGCCCGCGCGGAAGTAGGAGGGTGGGAGTCCGACCGTGTCAATCATAGAGGCTGCGACGGTGAGCGAGAGGGAGAAAAGCCAAGTGACGATCATGAGGCGATGCAGAAAAGCCATTCTGGATGAGATTGACGAATAGTTGGAGCGTGTGTCAAGCAGCTTGAATATACAGAGAGGTAAGGCTTTTGTTGATCCTCAAGGCCTTGGCTTTGAGTAGGAAGAGGTAGGACTTTAAAAGACAGTTCGACAGCATGCGCTGAAAGCCTCGAGAAGCTGCTGTTGTTACCAACAGCCAGGAGAGAGTGACCTATGCTCTTGATGAACGAGACCCGAAACGCCGGCGTGCTTTCAGCTCTCGAAGACTGCAGTCGAGTGGCATGGTGAAGACGGAGGGGGTGTACATAAGGTTTGGACCTCGCGAGAACCCCGTTACGCACACAGCCGCCCAAGATATCACGAGAAATTTTCGCAGCTGCGCCATCACGGAGCGTTTGATTCCGCAAACCAGACCCGGCAGAGGTTCTTTCGAGGAGCCACAGTCCCAGCAGGAGCTGTGAAATTAGGGTCAAGTAGCATTAGCATGAACGCTGAGTAGTGATTAATTGCTCCACATCGAAAAACGTCTCTCGATCGACACACGAAGCCAGGATATGAAAAGTTGGAGGTGGCGAAACGACGTTCCAAAATATGCAGAATCTGCCAACATGGCTGTGTTGCCGTTGCACCGATGAGCTCCACAGCGGGTCTGCCGGTGTTTGAAATAGAGCACCAGGTTTTGGCCGTGTTAAATTTGAGCGATGGATGCTGCAATTTGATGGGGACTCCTAAGTGGCGGGAGACAAGGCTTTGGCCCCCATTAGCTCTAACAGTGGGCCCCCACTGAGGCGTGCTAATCTTACCGGGCCGAAGTGGGCCGAAGCGCCGAAGGTGAAGCCGATCTTCCGTCCCAGAACGAATACCAAGGACATCACTCAATACGTGCACTCATACCATTGACAGCCGTCATAATCTTCCACTCGACTCTTGCATCTCTCCTCAGACGCTGAACGAATTCCCGTCATCAGTAGCAAGAGAGGTAAACTTCGCCCTCCCACTCGCATCTGTGAGGTATATTTCCTGTATATCGCCAAAGGCGAGATGTGTCTTACAGACATGTGTGCCTTCCGTGTGCCACGAGTGCTAGCCAAACGGCCTCTTCACTTGTGTCTGAGGAAACTAGTTCGGGCTCGAAATCAGTTCGAGGACCATGAAAGGTAAAGGTAATTACCACCTAACATTGGCCCCCTGTGAACGGCGCCACTAAGGATCGTCAACTCGACACCTTCAAATCTCGTCAAGGGCTCTGAAACCGGTGCCATGCGAGCGATGTAACCTGGAGTCCTGCAACACTCTGCAACTTGGGCTCGACCAGCCGAGACAGCCTCATCGGGCCAGAGGATGACGATGCGTCTGAGCCATATGGTTGCTCGAATAGGAAGAAGATCTGGCGAGAAATGAAAGCTGGGATATGTTGTGTCTCACGACTGGATGCGTAATTCGTTTCATCCCGCGAGGCGCAGTCCACAAGGGTTTTTGTTCGTTGTGATTCTCCTAATGACAAAATCATACAGGGGTCCTTTAGTGCCGTCAAGCTGCAGACCCGTACATTGCAGCTTACGTAGCTGCTTCTCTCTTGGTTGAACGTTGTACTAGTGTCAAACATGAAGACGGACGACCAAACTGGATAAATTGTAAAACGGCCTTGATGCTTCGGTATATTATTGTTACGTGCAACTGGTATTACAAGGGCAGGTCCCCTTCTCCATGAAGGTAGATACGAAGAAGCTTCGTTGAGACTCCAGTATCCTAGCATTCAAGTCATCGAAAGGACAAGTCTGATCATTCTAATTCTTAAGCTATCATGAGGGCCACCGTTTGCTCGGTCATTTGGGTAGCGCTCTCCACGCTGACTACATTGTGTCTTGGTCGAGCCCTGATTGCAGCCGATCCTCCTCCTCAATACCATGATCTCCTACCACGGGCTACCGGCGCAGCGGCAGCAACCACCTCCAACGCCGCGGCAGCAGCCACCTCCGGCGCTGCAGTATGCAAGCGGGACCTTATGATACGAGACGAATTCATCGTTGTCCGCGAACCCAAGCCGTATCAATTGGTAAAACGCGTGGAGAAGAATATACCAGGCAAGTGAATACCTAACATCGTGCGATTACCAGTGCCAGTCATTCTTACCAACATCAATATTCTAGGAACCAACCCACTTGTGTCGGCCCTACGGAATCTTCAAAAGTCCGGCATTGTTAGCTCCGCTACCGGGATTGTCACAAACCGTCTTGCGCATGACGGCATCAAGAAGCACACAATCGTGACTGGTCTGAAGGGCACTGCCAATTTCTTCGGAAAGATTATTATCGACGGGCAGCAGATGTCGTCACCGATGCCATGGATTATACGATGGGACTACGATCCTGACAAGGGGGCGTAAGTACACCTCATCGAACCCCCCATCGCATCCGAACCTTCTATCGAATACCCTCAAGAACTGTTCTCCTCCTTGTCAAGAAGCTCACCATCACGAGGACGTCAATAAAGGCTAATGTGAAGCACTTGGTACATACAGTCACGTCAACGCCGAATTTGGGACCGGCCAAAACAATCCTACATTCGCATACACCTTCTCCAGCGCGGTCTCCAATTATGGCATCAATTACATGCAGGACGCGGTGCGCAATTTGATCAAGACCGCAGGCTACGACAGCGGCACGTCGGCAGCTACGGGGGATCCAACATTCAACCCTTCATTTACGGAACAGGAGGCTGTGGCTGCGATTGCGGCAATGTGGGAGGGTTTTATGAATTGGGGCTGTGGTTCGCTCGGAGCGCCCGTCAATAACCCCGGGAATCCGAATGCGCCGCCGTAGTGGGATGGGGCGGAAGTGCGGGTGTGGGGGTGTGGGGGCTCTTAGGGGCGTGTGGATGGTCGTTGATTGGATTGTGTGTGAAGGCTTATTTTCTCACTTGGGTGGTTGCTGTATATGCGTTCAAAGACCTGTATGCGCACCATCACCTGCCCTTTCGCTTGGCGATGTGACGAACGTAGATCTCTGGCAACATGTAGAGAAGTAAATATTATGCTATGATATTCGTTCATAATCTAGGTAACATGGCCGGGTGCTGTGCTTGATCAACACCAATAGCGTTCTGTAACAAGAGATGTGGCGCAGTGCATGAATCCAAATTCGTCAACCATGTACATCATCCGTTTTATCAAGCTTGATTCCATCAGGGTTATGATCGTCAGGATTATGAAACCCTTACTGCGCCTCTAGAATCTGCAGTGTTGACTGGGAACGCCTGTTCTCCTGTTTGTAAAATTCATATCCTTGACTTGGTCACGGACAGGTGAGTTGCTCGTACCCCATCAAAGCCACATGTCCTGCCAATATGGCTCATGAGTGCGCTAACGAGTCACCGACTTCTGGGGTTCAGTAGACTTGAGCGATTTCCGACTGAACGAGGTGCTGCAAGAGAATCTGTATCATACTTGTACAGGATCCGAAGAATTCGACGAGCCCACTTCGACTCATTTCCTACATCTCGAGCGCTTCCACAGGACCTCCATGATGCAGCTCTACGCCTGCGGTTCCAACGAAGCTACCAATCTCAAATTTCCAGCATCATGCCAGCGTTACCACATTCGCCGTTCCAACCCTTGCGTTCACAACGACTGGGGTAGAGATCCTAACGGGCTGCCTCATTGTCCAAACATGGTGCTCAAGGCGGTAAGAATCGCAACGGCGAACCGCATTCGCGTCATTGCTTCGTTGCCGAATGCCACGATCCTTGATCTTAATGGCGAGTTGAAGATTCTAGGCCAACATTATCCTGAGTTACTTGGCGAAGAAAGTCTTGTACGCCAAGCACATGATATCAAGATTATATTTGAATTGAAAGGAAGGGCTGAATTGGGTATGCTTCTGGACACTGGAGATCTCCTGGTCCTGACTCTTGGAAAAGATGGAGGCAAGACTCTGGAGAGGAACCGACCTGGAGCAGGCAGGGCCATTCATCACTTGGCATTCGGGCTGTATCCCTCGCACGTGCTCGCTGTCTCTCGCCATCGTCCGGATACCATGTTGATCTTTGCATCATGGGTTGCGTTCCTTGGATGGCAGAAAGGCAACGACATTACCAAGCCCGAACCGCAAATTATCGAGATGTCAAGCGTCGTCGACCACCTGGTTGGCAATATACATTCTTTTACAGCTCTACTTCGAAGCGGCCAAGTGTGTTCGCTAACCCCTCAAGCCAATACGTCACAAGCAACGGTGGTTCCACCCACCACGTCAGCGGAAATCTCAGAGAACCCCGCTCATTCACACGCATCGCCCAGCAAAGCTGAAATGGAAGAGCCCGAAATTTCGGCTCTAGCATCAGACATACCCTCTTCCGCTCCTTCGAAGTCGTCGTCAACAGTTCTCCAGCTCGCTTTCATCAACATCCCCACAAAAGCAAAATTCATCACTACTCATCCCTCGTCAAAGATCACAGGTATCATCACCATCGAAGGAACAGCCTACCTGCTCGGTGCCTCACCCAAACCAAATAGCGATACCCCCAGTCTACCATCTCTATCGCCACTTCACGCACCTCAACCCATCAACTTCCCACAAATGAATGGTGCAAAGATCATCTCCCTCGCGATCGGTCAATCCCACGCTGTAATACTGACGTCGTCTGGCGAAGTCTACAGCGCTGGAGATGGCAAAGCAGGGCAGCTGGGTATAGGAGATGAGATTTTTGGGATGCGGGCTAAAGATCAAGCTGGAGTGGAGTTTCATCCACATGCTGACGAGCCCGAAGAATATGCCGACCATTGGGAAAGGGCGGATATGTCATCTGCGGAACAAAGTCAGGTGAGGGAGGTGATTGCAGGCGCTGACACCACTTTCTTTTTGACGGGATAGTGCTGGTTGTTAGGAGAAAGCGCAGATCGGAACGCATATTCATTTTCTCTTACATCTTTAGGTATCTCGTCAGTGTATAGACTGATTGTCGGGAATCGAATTTTATGCAAATTCGATTCCCGATGCAAATATTATGCAAATGCTAACTATATTAGGCTAAAACATAATCTAATACAGTTAGAAATTCGATTCGATTTCTAGATTTAAGAAAAAAATCGAATTAAACAATTAGTTTATCAATGTAGAAGCGCAAGTAAAAGTAATAGAGAGATTGCGCAATCTTAATTAAATCAATTAATTTAATTAAATGTTGTTCGATCGAATTAACATTGTTCTAAAGAAAGAAATAAATCTAATAACTTAACAATGTAACTAAATTATTAATTCAATTTTTATAACAATAATACAATTGTATTTTCTTCTAATTTAATTGTATTAATTGTTTGCTTAGATATAAATCTTATAGTTTAATTATATTTTCTTGTTGTTGTTCTTCTAATATCTCGCGATATATTTAGCAATTAATTATATATTTTTAATTTAAATCTTTAAACTTGTTTGCAACAACAAGTATTGTAATAATTATATTTATCTTTGCAATTCTTGCAATAATTAAAGAATATACAATAATTATTTTGTAAATAAAAGAAGATTTTAATATTTAATTTGCAATCTTTTTAACAATAATCTATAAAAAGAAGAAGATAAAATAATAATATATAACAAATTAATAATATATATAATTTAAAAAAGAGAAAAACAAATATAAAGAACAATTTTAATTTTAATATATCATTAATTAATAAACAACAAATATTTATTTTTATCTTAATTGTTCTTTCAACTTCTAGAGAAAATTCTTTGATAATATTCTTTACTTCTTAAAAGATTAATCGAACAAAAAATTGTTAATTAAATTAATAAATAATCTTTAATTAATAATTAATAAAGAAGAAAGATATTATATTAGTTAATATTTGTATAATTAAATTCTCGAAGTATAATATTAAGTTTATATAACAATTCTAAAGCAAAATTAAAGACAAATTCGAGATAATAATAGATTGCAAATACTAGACTAATCGCGTCGAACTAGATCATCGAGTTCGAGTCGAGTTCTCGACTCGCCAAGACTCGAATCGAGTTAGAATTTTAATATCGAAAAGTTGATTCGAATTACGATGTTGATATCGAGTATTTGGGTCGAATCAAAGAGTAGATATGAAGTACTTAGCATATAACCTAGTTCGACTCATCAAGACTCGAAAAATTTAGATTATTTTTGAAAAAGTGCATTAATCAACTTAATCAAGTTGATTAATTTAATTAATTTGTTTATAATATTATATAGTAATGCATTTAGGTAAT